>Ga0123352_10000843_pt1 | contig 38716 bp, 26 predicted proteins | sample TergutLab28metaG_FD_89700 | JGI IMG/M metagenome (GOLD analysis project Ga0123352, IMG submission 89700) | Labiotermes labralis P1 segment gut microbial communities from Petit-Saut dam, French Guiana - Lab288 P1 | ecosystem: Host-associated > Arthropoda: Insects > Digestive system > Gut ... | reverse complement strand
TGTGAGACAACAGTGGTTCAGTACGAGACTGTGAATCCATTGTGGCACATGCTTGTAGCTGTTATGCCGCGGATAGATTTCTTGGAGTCTGCGAGAATCCTAATTACGCGGTTGAAGGAGACAGTTATGGATGTGAATGAGAGAAATGCATTCACTTTAAACGTTAGCATGTACAGCTCCATCATGCTTAGAATCCACCGTTTCTAGCAAAGCAATAAAATTGAATTCTAATTCGGAGAAAATACCAGTTTTAAGAAAAATAGCAGTGCATGCAAAAGCCGATTTATCAAGCTCCATTCGACAAGTCGTATTTAAGTTCAATGCAAACACGGCTTGTATTATTCTTTAATACGATTTGTACGTTTTATATATTTTCGCATCCACTGACCACAGTCTTCATTAAATTAATTTTTGAAAGGTTTCATATATAGCATGATCAAGAGTTGGAAGCTTGGTGTGGTAATGGGAGGCAAATTCAGCATGTACACATCAACATATCATGTGATTGAGTGGTAAGGATAAAATCTAAATTCGTTGTAACAACTGTGTCCACAGTGTACAATACTGGATCGTCTACAATAAGTTAGATTCTTCTAAAAACTTTGAGCCTTCTAAGAACCTGGTTACCCACCCAGTCAGTTGATGACCAAATAAATTCTCTCCGGAGATTCTGTCTTAACCAAATTTTCCATTGGCTCACTAGTAAACATAAACAGCACAGTGACGCATAAAAGCGTAGTGCCATTTATACCCCTTTCTCTTAAGGTTCGTTTTTCTACCCTCAGGAGCAAGAGAGTGTTTTGTTACCCAAGCGTCCAGAAGCCTCTTTGTCCCCACACAATCTTCTTTCACGTGGATACTGGCTGCTCTTTCGCCGGAGGTAAAGTGGCCGGGACGTGATTTTGAACACTTTCCACCATCTAGCGTCGAGAAAAAAAAAACTGTCACATACCTCCACTCTTCCATAAGCCTTCATGTTGTATTGTGTTTAAGCACAGTGGCAAATTTACTCTTCGTGAAGGCATCTGAGATATTTGCTCCACATTCGATACAGGAAATGAGTAAGACTACCAAAAGTGTATAAGGGGTCCCAGTGACAAAATAGAAACAGCTATACATTGGAAATCTCTTGGAGACGAGTTTGTTTCAAAGTTCTAAATGTCTAGAGCTTGTATGCGCTCCTGGCGTCAGATATCGAGGCATTGACCTTGAGATGGCAACGACGAAACTTCGAGGTGATTGTTTGAATGGCCGTACAAAATGTTTCCAATACATGTGAAGGTAAACACTGAAGAAAAAGAAAACTTGTAATCTGAACTTCCACTTTCCGATATACTGTTCTGTTGCCAAAGTTTGTTCTCAAACTTTGAGGTCTTGAGAAGTGTTACATTCTCTGCGTCCACCGTACCTCTGTGAAAGCAGAAGGCAATAAAAGGCGAGAAGTTCAGCCTGTTTTTATCTGTTCTTTAGTGTCTGTCATGGGATATTAAAACTGGTGTGGAAGTCTTATAAATGATTCTCAGTAAAGCGATTTATTTCGCATTGTACGGCAGGGCACCGATAGGTTTATTCGAGATTTGGGAACCAACCAGCATTCTGTCCAGTGGATACGATACGGGCTGAGTGTGAATCCTTCCATTCAACTTTGTCTCCCTTGCCGCATAAGTAACAACTTCAAAAATGGGTTTGTCGTAGCAGTAATAATAAATAATGCTGTCTTCTGGGATCTGATGCCGTATACACTGGTATAAATATGCATAAAACATTTTTGGAGAAATCTGCTCAATTCATCCACATGGTACACCTTGAAAGGTAGAAGCAGGTGACTACTTTAATTTCGTGTAAGATATCGCGTTACAGTCGCATTTATTTGTGGCATAATACAGATAATTTTTTAATATTCTTTATTTTTTCATTCTCTTTGTGTCCCTTAGGCTACATTGCTTTCGCGCTAACTTCTTCAGTTCAAATAATTGTAGTGGATTACCACAGTCTGGTCAAAATTAATTTACCAGGAAATGTCTAATCTTCGAAGTTCAAAAGCAGCCGTTGAACGACAGGACATTAGGAAAAACCAAAACAAAACGTTGTAAAATGACGTTTCGATTAGAGCTGGACATTGGACCTCGTAAAGTGGAAAGGACTATCGAGTTTAACTCGATATTGGCCCGCTAAGTGTTAAGATACGGAAGAAAAATATAAACAGCTTTATTAAGTTCAGTATGAATGTTAGAAAACAAATTATTAATATTACAACAATTTTTATTATTTTTTATAATTAGAATTACAATCAATCGACATTTGCGTGGGTTGTGTCAAGGTTTCGAAAAGCTAGTCTTTGAACATATGGTGTTAAACAAACCTGCACGGTTGTCATGAAGTATAACTTTCTTCTTCATTACAAAATATTTAACAGATAACACAGGGTACTATGGAGAAGCCCAAGGACAATGAAATGTGTAACATTACATTAAACACAACATTACAATTATTCTGTAAAACCTATCACTGCAAAAAAAAATTGAAGAAACTAAATCTAAAGTACACAATAAAGGAATTGTTTATTTTATCAAATATTCGCTCAACCCGATTCTATTGATGAATTGCCTTCAGAAGTACCTTGCAAATTACTAACGGTTTATGCAACAAAGTTTATCGAATAACAGTTCCATTTTTCATTACAGGAACCAGCCCCCGGATGTTGTTAAAAACACTAAAGAGTTTTGCACTGCTAATGTATACTTGTGTATTGTAAAAATACTTCAAAGAAATTACATAAATATTTAAAATATTTTACCAACGATAATTGTAGTATTAAATTACAAAAGGAACCTACCATAAAAATAATTGTTAATTGCAAAGCATTCCATAATAACAAGTCTGTTAACATTTTACTGGGTTTCTGTTACGTGTAGTAAGAAATTTAACATCTCGAAGTACAGATGTATGTCAGGAAAAAATTACTGTACATTTAGAACTGAATGCCATAATTTGAACCTAGTCCCTATGACACAATTGTTTCATGTCTATTCAAGAAATGTATTTTTTTCATTTCGAATTTTCTGTATCATATTCCCAGCGGCCAGAAACTGGAACTTTACCTGGGGGCAGAGCAATTCCGTTCCAAATCTCACATTATTTCTTCAATACCCACTTCCATATTATCTCGTTATATGCTTCTTGGTGTCCACAGTTTTCAATCCTGAGTAAATTTTCAATGAGTTTTTCATCTCCACCTAATATTATTTGATACAAATTATGATGTAATTTCCTCTGTCCTTCTCCTGCTGAATCCGACTTACACCAAAATATTACCTTTAGTATCCCAGTCTCATACACATGCCTTAAAACGAGGTTCACACGCACAAAGATACACACACACACACACACTTTTTTTCTGAGCTGCCTTTATTTACACACTCCTCTGAGCAGTCTGTTCTAAAACGCTCCTAAGCACCATATTCTCACTCCTGAGCAACATAAGTCAAACAACCAAGCTTTTTAACAAACATTTACGCTCACAGTATTTTTTTACTATTATTTTTTTAAACTATTAAACTCCAACTTAATTCGATCTTTACAGTTTCATCACCAGGGAATACACACGTGAAGTAATCGTCTATAAAACCACATCTAAAATTGTTGCAAAAGGCTGAATCTTGACATTTTTTACATCATATAGTAAACGTAAAAGTGTGATGTAAACTCTTCCTCCTAAAAATGGTGTACATGTACAGCGATATGTAACTCCTGATGGTGATCCTGTAAGGATCGAAACAGGTTGGAGTTTATCATTTTATATAAATAATAGTAGAACTATATTATGCATTTTATTGGTTCTGGAATAAGATGGCTGTTTACCGGTGCACAGTATAAGTAATTTAAAAATGATTCGAACATTCATTGAGCACCCTATCCTGATAAACTCTCCTAATCACCATCTTCTCACTCTTCCGAAATATCCTGTTCCCATACGTTAACTATTGTACCCTGTTCTCAAACAGTCTCCTGAACTTGCTGCTCCAAAAAATGTACTGTCCTACCCTGTTCTCACCCTCCTGAGCAACCTGCTTCGAAACATTTCCTGTTGTACCCCGTTCGCACACACTCTCCTTCTCTCCCTGTTCTAACATGCTCCACTTTCCTCCCTGTTTTCTTACACTCTTCTTTGCACCCTTTCTCACACATTCTCCTTCTCTCCCTATTCTAACGCATTCTACTTTTCTCCCTTTTTTCATACACTCTCCTTCGCTCCCTGATCCCACCCAATCTCCTTCGCTCCCTGTTCTCAACCACTCTCCTGATCTCCCTGTTCTCACACGCTCTTCTCAGGTCGCTGTTCTTACTGCACTTGTGGACACCTTGTCCACCACATATTTAACAATGAATGACCTGCTCTTGAACCAGAAACTAAACGGTAGGGATTGATATCTCACTGCCTGAGGCATAACACAGGCATTCCGTCTTCTGCATTGGGGTTGTGATAACCCAATGATGGAAACAGAATCGGTTTTTGAAACATTAGTGTGCTTGAACCAGAGATACGTCTGTCAGTCCTAGACGATTTTATCATTTCCGTTAATTTTACCCCTATCCTGTAATCATTACAATTTAGATTTCTTCATTCGAAGTAGAACTATTGATCATTCTTCATTAAATAATCATTAGTAACATAAACTCCACTTAGCTGAAGTTGTGTTAATTTTTCTGTTTTCCCAAGCCATATTAAAGACGGCGCTGTCGTATACATTTCCTAAGGCTGCATAAATGTTTTAGATACTAAACCGATAATATTCTTTAGGAGGAGAGAGGAGTCGTGAGGCCTCAGAAATGCGATTTTTAGGTTTTAGCTTATTTAAATGCCCGACTCTTTTTGCGTCAAACGGCATTAATTTTATTCAAACTCGACGTCTGTTTAAATTTAAATAAATTATTGTCTAAGGCTATGTTCTTTTAATATCAAACCCACTTTTTTCACTCAAGAACAAAAAGAGCTGGTATTCCCAGAATTTTAGTGACAGGTGAATATTTTTGTCTGTTTCATGGGACCTTTCGTCTGTAATACGTCCCGCTCTGCCAGTTGTGTCGAAAGTCATACCGAACGGTATCGAGCATTATAGTCTTTATGCGCGTTCCCAAAATTGCGAAAAATAACTATTAGTTTCGTCCTGTCTGTCTCTGTGTCTGTCCGTCCATCTGCATGAAACAACTCGATTGCCACTGGACAGATTTTCATGAGATTTGATCTTTGCTCCGTAACATTCTTTTTTCGAAAATCGTGCCTTTTGTGAGATAATGTGGAAAAATATTTTACAGCCGGTAATAAAATATAATACGGCGCATGCGTTCTGCATTCTGATACCTAAGGCTACAAATACACACTAGGAGTATGTAATACATATTGCTCTGTCACTGCAGCAATGGTTGCACGAAGGACCCTCAACGATGTTATAATTATATGGCTTGTCTTGTTTTTCTTTAATTTCTCTGTGGCACGTGTTCAGTTTTTATATGAAAATGCCTAGAACAAAGAAGTTTGCATGGAATCCAAAATTAAGAGGAAATAAATGCATAGTTGTGAATATGAAAACAGCTTTTCGGAACGTAGACTGCCTTAAGCTGATAAAGTGGCAAAAGCCATTTTGAAAACCATAATATCCGTACCGCCAACAAAATGATACATGCCGCTTGTCAATACCAAAATTAATGTAGGTGGGAACAATTTTTGTAATGGCGATTTCACTGAAGACTGGCATATTGTAGTTAATTTAAACTTGCTTTGTGGCTTCATAAACAAGTGCGTTAATTGCAAACATTGTAGTGGTGTTACTTCTTTGTTTGAAAATCCATCAAAGGGGAGATATACTGCAAACAATTTTGTTATTAAATGTTGGGAATGTGATCATACTGCAGATATGATGACTTCAAATACTACCAATTGCAGGTTACATGATAACAAGATCCCTTTAGTGTGTGGCCTAAGGTCAATTGGCAAAAACAGAGAAGAGGGTAAATTGTTATGTGCAATGCTGAATATATCTTAGTTTCCAAAAATGTCAATACTTTTAATAAAGTTATTAGTTCAGTAGTAGCTGAAGTGAGTGAATCGTCCATGATGGAAGCATCTACAAGAGCTTTAGCAGAGGGCAAGAAAGAGGATGGGTCACATACACTGCTTGTCTTGATGGTAGCGGGCAAAACGTGGACACTCTTCCCTGAATATAAGGTACCTCCTTTGACAAAGGGGAAGATTTAGATATGGAAATAATGAACAAGTTTTGTTTTGTTCGTCACATCAATCCAGTCTCTGAACATAAGTTTAAAAATATCTATGAAGGAACAAGTGGTGGAATGAATGTTTCTGGTGTACTCAGAAGTTGCAATCATTTTTTTCGTATCGGGATATTTATCACATAAAATCTTTTGAGGATGGGGACAGCACGGCACACTAAAGGGTGGTTTAGAGACGCCCTATGAACCAGATATACTTGTAACAAGACTAGAACGCATAGGTTATGTACAGTAAAGAATGGGAACAAGAGTGAAAAGACTTGTGAAAGAAATGTTAGGTACAAAGTTGCATAATGGCAAAATACTTGGAAGCAAATTCCGCCTCACTCAGTCTGAAATAGACAAATTACAAAACTATTGTGGTTTAGTCATCATAAAGAATGTCAACAATTTGGAAGCCATGATAAGAGCTGCATGGGCTATCTTTTTCACAAGCTGTCAACAAATGAGAAACCCGAATATGTTCTTTGCCTGAGTGGTGACGATAGTTGGTGGAAATTGAAAAACAGTGCCAGTTCTGGGGTTGCAAATCAACCTGAACATTCTACATGTAAATTAGCTGGTGTTACGGATGCAATTAAACCTTTGTTCGGGGACCTTGGTGGTGTAAATCCTCTGAAGAGATGTCTTCATGGGAAAACTGCGAATTCCAATGAAAGTTTGAACTCTGTTATTTGGACAAGGTTACCCACAACTGTTTTGTAAATCTTGACACAGTTAAGTTTGGGGTGTGTAATATAGTAGTGTGTTGTAATGGTAGTGTAGCAAAAATTAATGCTGCCCTAAACGTACTAAGTGTGAGATTTTGTTCAAACACGCTGAATGCTCTGAAGAAGTAAAATATGAAAAGGATTCGGAAGGCAGAAATAGCACCGAACACCACAAAAGTAATGAAAAGTAAAAGGGCACAGAAAAGAACAAAAGATCAAGAGAATCTAGGGGATCCATAATATGGTGCTTAGAAGCATTAAATGTGAGATCCTATTATTAATTAACATCATTTTATTTTAAATCAAATTTTCTGAAAACTACTCTCTTCTCATCTTTCCGTGCCATTATCTCACGAAGTATATAAGATTGGAATATTGCAATCTCACCAAGTCTTGACAACATCGTGATTGTCAGTTAGATAAAGATTTGGGAATCTTGTGTTTAATGGACCGTGCATCATTGTGATAGTTGAAGATAAAAGACCAACTTGATGTCACTTGCTATTTTATTTCAATTCGTTTGTGCTTAACATGTTTCGGACATTAATATATCCATCATCAGGAGCTTGCGACTATTCTGTTGAATTACCACATTGGTCGTATAGTTCTTGGTTCGATGTGTGTTGGAGATTCGGTTTGGTTGGGTTGGAGTGGTATCCATGTTGCAGGCTGAAGCACAACTGTGAATACAACCAATGTGGTAACTCAACAGAATAGTCGCAGGCTCCTGATGATGCATATATTTATGCCCGAAACATGTTGAACACATAAGAAGTGAAATAAAATAGCAAGTGACATCAATTGGTCTTTTATTCTTCTACTATCACAATGATGCACGGTCCAATAAACATAAGCAATGTATGTATAACGTAAAATTGACGCACGTTCGCGTAACCATTATGGCCGTAGAAAAAATGTGTGTCTGCGACCTTCGTTATACAGCGCGTAAAGCGCAAACGCCGTAGTATATTGTCACCCGTGGCCTTCCCAGCGCTACCAAATTTTTCCACAGTATCTTATAACAGGCACAGTTTTAGGAAAATGTTTATTGAAAATAAAAGGTGTGTTTTGATTTTCTTTACAATGTTTGCCTGAAACATTTCACATTCTAAGAAGAATCCAGCGAGATACCATAAATGTGCATCAATTAACCGTTATTCTTGTCAGATTGTCATCACACCTTATAATCTCATCGACATATTTTCGCAAAATACTTACATTTCATGAAAAGCCGCCCAGTGGGAATCCGAGTTGTTCCATGCGGACTGACAGCTAATGGTGGCTTTTCGTAATTTAGCGAACGCGCCTTCATATATTTAATTTGGTGATTCGTCCATTCACAGGAAGACGGTTCCTTCAGTTGACCACACTGTTTCCATTACTGGGCGGCAGTCTCAGTACAAAATAATACCAGTCAATACTACGATATGTTTGTTTTGTGAAAGGAGTTCCTATGAACAGCACAAATAACAGAATACTGTAAAATAACATTCGTATGTGCACAACCGTTCACTGTTTCCTCTTGTGACACACAAGCACAATGCGTTAACACTGACATACCTCACCTATGGTGCAATAACTGCATAAATGTTGCGATAATATGGGCAATGAAAATTCTCCAACGCCGTGACAGAATTAAAATAATCACAGACCAAGTTCTATGTGACAAATTATTGAACCATTAAGATATGATTCACCAAGAAATTCCATACAACTGTACTACCAGTACCGTAACTTGGTTGGGGAATAAATACAACAGAAAAATATACTACACTGAAAGATTAAGTCTACTTCCAGTTGAAGCAGTGTATGTCCCCTAACCCCGGCACATTATCCTTCAGTCCAGTTTTTACTAGACATGAATTTGATCATGTTCCCCTCTGAAATCTCTTCGCATATTTCACAGAACGAAGACTCCTCCGGAATGGTACGTGACCATTTACCCCTTTTATTCTCCTGCTTACATATGAAACTGACACAGCGAGTTTTGAGAATATACGTTTTCCGTTTCCCTTCCAGTGCAGGTCTGTAGACGTAGCTTGACCGCCTTCTCAGACATTCGGCCCTGTGCTTCTTCTCAGAAATAAAACAGCATCGCTTTTTAAAAGCTGTGATAGTACAATTTCTTTAAAGTTACAGTTTTTTCTACACTGCATGTGTGAGGCAAAATATTTAATTCCGCAGTCATTAATTCCATTCTTCGCAATCCAGCGACGGTTGCAACAAAACATGTATTATTCTAGCTGTAAAATACGGCTGACCAATTCCTCTTCAACATGTGCAACATTACCTCCCACGCTACCAGTCACCTGAGTATTCCCACTACAAAAGATAATTTCCATGCAAGTTTCTTTTCAGGATAGCGTTTGGAGCATTTTCGAACTGCTTCAAGAGCTACCTCCAGACCTTCGGGCTCCCACCTCGAAAACTCACATCGTTTGGCATCTTACACGCTAAGAGGAATGTTAGTTCTTGACTATACATACATGACTGTTAAGACCTTCAGCAGAAACCTGAGACCTCCGACACACATTCACATAACAACGTGCGTATGTTCTAGTGTACACACACTACCGCTTTTAAAAAAGCCCGACAAAACTGTAAAATACTGGCACTCAGTAGAATAATGCATGGTACCACTGAACTGCCGGTACAATCAAGGAATAAAGTGAAGGCACAGCGATTGCAGCTATGCCATTTTGTTGCATTGTAGCTGAGGCTCCGACGCTTCGTGTTAGATGACGAGAAAGCCACTACGGTAAATTACATTGTACAGCACACAATTTTACCTAGCACAGGCAAGAACCACTTGCTCGCGTTCTGTGATGCTAAATAAACGTACAAGAATCTGCCGAAAATAAGAACACAAATGTCAAGCATTTATGTGGCTAATTTACTCAATTCTCCTTTCGGGTACCAAACTGAAACAAACAATGGCATGCGATCGCACATCACTAGCTGCCCTGAACGTGCATGTTCCATCAACAAAATCTGGTTCATCGCTTGCGCCGGTTCAACGATGACAACCTCGCCATACTCGTTACTAATGACAGTATTCGCGCCTTCTATTGTTTAAACAAAACCACAAACATACGAACAAATTAGGAATATCGACGGGATGTAATACCTGCAACTGCTTGCCTAGCGACAGATGGAACATAAACAGATAATCCCCACGCTCATGTGCAGAATGCGCAGCAGATACACCTACTCTACAAAACTGAACGAAGGAAGATGAATGGCCGTTTTATGGCAGCAGTACTCACTTCAAAGAAAACATTCATGTAAATACCTTCAAAATACACCGCAACAGTCGACTATTGTGTGTGCGTGCGAGAAAAAGCACGTCAGCGTCGAATGTTATTTTTGACTATTCTTTCCACCATTTCTGACAATATGAACTCTGGTTACGAAAGCCGCGGGTCGGCTCAACGAAGTCAAGGCCATTTACACTGACATCAAAATATGTGTTCCTTTGGGGGGGGGGGGGGACAGAAAATGAGCTATGCCTCCAACTCACAAATTTCTGAAGACGTGCTGTCGAATCTGCGAATATATATATAACCAATATCAGCAAGGCCTTCTTAATTTTGGGATGTTATGCAACGAATGTTGGTAGTTGTTTACCCACGTTTCGGGACAGCCTATTAGTACCACCTTCAAGGGCCAAGCAGCCGAAGAAGTAATCATGAGGTTCGTCATCCCCGTTGTGTTCTATGAAATAACTAATGTAGAGTGTGTGTACTCGTCTAACACAACTATATTTATTGGTAGAATATAAAGTATTTTCTACAAAAGGTACAACTACATGCTACATATTGTACATTATATATGTTATAATTCAGTGTAATTACACAGCACACATAGACATAATATGACACCTACCATAGATTTAACTATAATAACCTTAGACATACCTTGGTAACAACAAGGACCCCTCACGTAACCCACACCGCCCAGCCTTTCTGACAGATACGAGATCTTGTGCCCACTTTACCTGTTCCCTACCCCATATAAAAAGCCCATTTTTTTTTGTATATCTGCTTAATAAGTATTTCATGTACAACCTGAAGATGGCCATTATCAAGCGCCGAAACACGTAGTTGTACCTAATGTATAAAACACTTTATATTCTACCAATAAATACAGTTGTGTTAGACGAGTACACACACTCTACAATAGTTATTTCAGTCCAAGAAGAACGCCGGGCAGGCTGTGGATCCTTTATCGCATACCACACTGCACTGGAAGCCTGAAGTCTCTACTTCGGCAACTTCAGTCAGACCCTACATTACGTGAACAACCCTGATTAAAATGACGCGTTTAGCATCACTTTTTCACTCATTATGAAACTCTTCGGATTCCAGCATCCAGTGCAGGTACGGCGAAAGCATTCATAATCGACATGATCCGTTTTGTGCCGAACTCTCCCTTGAAAACTGCTTTCTTGGTGGGCACGAAATGTTTCTTGTCCGTTTTAACATATTCGTATACATAATCATGTACAAAATGAATAAGTTGTGTGCGGAAGTATTTTCTCCGTAAATGTGTATCATTTTAAAATATCTGCAGTACTGTGCGGGTGCCAATAAGTCTGCGTAGTGCAATGTGCACTTTTGTGTTGGGAAGGGGGGGGGGCAGTTTAGTGACCTAGAATTGCTGCCGGTGAGTTAAATTTTTTCTGTCATGGGTTTTTTACACTTTCCTGATACTAAGCTTAGTGTTGTACATTGTGTGGCGCAGAAATTCCTAGCAGACAAATACCCTTTCTCCTCGATTCCTTCTAAATAAGAAAGCCATATTATAACTAGCCACAATTTGTGGCTAGTTATAATATGGCTTATATTAATTAAATTTACTGATTTTAAGCTTTCATTGTGATTCAGTACTAATAGTAACCCGATTCTGAGATTTTTGCGCCGTGCTGAAGTGGGCTGCGTTTCGGACATATCGGAGAAACATGCTGCCTCCATTTTCAGCGTCACACTATACAGGAAAAACACGTCACGTCACACGCAGGCATGCACGGTCTTCCAAAACACACGAGTTCAACATCTTGAGTCTTTCGTTCCTTTTGCAAGAGCTGTAACCGCCTAATGTTTCACAGCCGGTCTGGAACACATCAGAACAGAGGTACATTTCGTTAACGAGTGAGAATATGAAGCAGCTCTTCTTTTTTTTTTATGCACGCCTTTTAGCCGTAACATCTTGGTCTCCTAACGGTGTGGTAGCTTTTAAAAGTCCATGTTGCTGTATCTCGATATGTAACCAGATTCTCTTTCTGCCGGATGCAAGGGAGACACGAGAAAAGGGTTTCATGCAACAAGTGAAATACTTTGCACACGCTCCGAAGGAGACGGAGGGACTCTCGTCCTTTTCAATGCGTGTCCAAACCTAGAACTTAATTTGGTCAGCTGACAACTAACGGTAAAAAAAAACTGTTAAAAACCGTCAGATTTAGTCTGCAGACCCTCAGCAACGCGACGTCTTGGTCAATCGTAGGAAAGCTAACAAGACAGCCAACTAACAGCGGTAGACCAAAGTTTCTGCGTTGGCGGAATAAGAATGCGTATTAACCACCGTCACCGACCGTACAGCAGGTGAAACCTGGACTAGTGGCGCCATCGTTAAGATTCAGACTTCAATGTATCCATTAACTACCTAGCTGTCATGGCAAGCCTGGAGTCCATGTTCTAAAAACAAACACATGATGACATCGCTAAGCTCCCTATTTTGCACTCGCAACTGCCACCCGTGAGCGGGAGAGCGAGACGGTTCTGATAAGCCGCTGAGCTAGGCTAGGTACCGAATCAACAGCCATTCGGATCCTCTCGGTCCCTAGGCCAAATGCTAGGCACTTAACAGGCACCTCATCTATGTGCTGAGTTGCACCTTTTCTAAGAAGAGTGATGGCAATCCATGGCGCCCAGCAACAAGACTGTGGTTGAGGGAATATGAGGTAACACAACAAAACACCACACAAACATATTAAAAACAGCAGACGAGGATACAACAGTTACAGCAAAGGATAACGTGTAACCATTATCTTCACCTCATCGCTCCATTAATGCATGAATGTGACGAAGTCCCGTCAAAGAACATAAAAAACTAAAGCCACAGGCGACGTCTTCAAACTATCTCCTACGGTACGTTAAAGTTCACAAAGAAATTTCGTTTTTGACGGAAATGCATCATGGTCATACACCGTTCCAGCCGCCTCGTACATACATGTGAAACATTACCCACACGAAGAAAATTTACAGGTATGTACGAAAGAACAGCAACCTCGATCATCTCTGTATCATCCTGTTTTCATTATCACCAGACCTTAGCAAAGTAGGTCACATTTCTCACTACTGCGAGTACTAGAACGACCCCGTAGTCAGAATACGATCAATAAACATGGAGTGTCATTCTTCTGTTCTACTCAACACTGTCAGATCGTAGCCATAGCAACCCCGCTGGCTGTATAGAACGTACGCTATCAACCGAAGTGTTTACGTCATATACACAGAAATGAAATCAGTTTGTATTTGACTCCTCGATACAGACTCGTAACTCAATTACAGAACTTCTGAGGCGTAACATCTTACCTTCGGAAGCAAATTCAACTATCCATACAGTTTTTCTAAAGTTCCCTGGAGATTAATCTCATGAGGATCACATCCTCCTACATTCAATATGTTTATGCTACCTCCAATCAAGGACACTAAAATCTTGGTGACGCAAAACAAATTATGCATGGGTATTAAGGAAACGAACTTATATGTTGTAAGAACTTTAATAAATCTCCTGAAGCTAAACCTTCATCTATCAGATTCAAATCCAGTACCTATTCAGAGAAGGGAATCCAGTTCCCCATTTCACTGATCAAAGTCGCTTCCACTATACGTTAATGTTTAATAAAAAAAATACACACCAAGCTACAGTGCATGCATATACACTTTAGGTAAAAACACGCGTAAAGTGTCTTACACGCGAGTCACTTCTCAAATAGAAAAGGATTCGAATACAAAATAGTCATACTCTGGCCAAGAACTTCGTATTCCAACTTCAAGTTTTGTACTGAACTTGGCTACCTTCTCCGGTGCCAAAAGAGTTATTTTTAGAGGCCATGTGGTCTACGCCGTGATTCGTCCCCCTGGAAACCCAATAAAGTATGAACCTGATGGGTTTCATTATACTATATGCAGCGTTTAGGGTTCTATCATGGTACCCGTATATCGTTAAACGTTGAATAGTTTCGGTCGTGCGTAAATCTGTTCACACATTACTACACTCTAACACAGATACAATAGAAAACTGTCAGGAAGTTTCAAATATGAACTGCATGTACGTAGACCGGTATCTGCAAAAGCATCCGTTTATTTTAGTCTCTTGACTAAAATCATGTGGATTAAGAATCGGATTAGCGTGTCATATTTTAAAATGTCGAACTTAATTCCGTGAACCCATATTGGCTCACTTCTCTTACGACAAGAAATGGGAATATAAATTTGTGTGACGTGGTAAAGAAACAGGGAGAGTGCAATCAAGTCCAGTCACGTCATATCGATCACAGCGCGGGCTCAGCATCCTAACTACCCGCCACGTGAGGCACAAGATCACGTGCTGATAAATATTACACCCACACGCCCTCGGTGCAACGGAGTTACTGTTTCAATGCTCTGCAAAGAAATGACGTCACATGACGTACTGTGCCGGCACTTCCGATGGTTCGGACCAACAGTCATGTCATGGATAAGAAAATTATGTAACTACAGCTGCGTGTGACAGTTCATGACATAATCTGTCTTGCGAAAGGTACAATAGCACAGCCTGGTAAAATCACGAGGCCCACGTCCCTACTGCACACTTCTGGACCAATAAAGTGTATTACTAACGTCCTATCACAAATAAATAACATTTATACTCCAAGAGAAACACTCGGCTCGTGCTAAAACGCTGGAGTGCGTGCAAATGGCCATAAGATCGAATCCTAGTGAAGTCAAATACGTACTGCTTGCATTGTCAAATATGTTAGCGTATGGTCGCGTCGTCATCGTCATAATAAGGCTAATGGTATAACAAAGAAGGAAACAGAATACATCATAACACAATGAAAGGTTTTTCACCACGCAGGAAGCCGAGTTGTTACCCCTAGCAGCTTGCATCTTTGGCAACATGAAGAAAAACAATTGCTTTCTGGCCAACAAACCTCCAACAGTGAACGGAAACATATATTGGATGGATGGCATTTTTAAAGCAAAGCAAACAAATAACTGGAAGTGGGTTATAGTGACTGTATAAACTAAACCAATGTGTTCTCACCGAGACAAAAAAAAAGGCCTGTATAAACGCAGTCAAACCATTCCGACCAAAAACAAGACACTGAAAAATCTGAAATCTAATTCTGGGCTCAGTAACAAAAATTTTAATATTCCGTCCAACACAACTACCATGTTGTCTTTACGACCAGCTACAAGCTTCTGTCTTAACAGACCATCATGTGGCTTAATGATGGTCTGTTAAGACCGAAACATGTAGCTTGTTCTTAAATAAAAGATACGTTGTTGCAAGTAATTGCACTAACAACAAAGGCACATGAAACTACTAAAAATGATACAAGACATAGAATTCCTGCAAGTTTCATCTTCAGGCAATCCAAAGCCCAAAGTCGTGCAAGTACCAACACAACGTTCTTGGTATTACAATATTACTGCAATACCCCCACTACTGTATTTTGGGTTCTCTGAAAATTGAGCCTCGGAGCTGAAACTCGTAGGAATTTTACATATCATTTATGGTTATTAGTCGTCTTATGTGCATTTGTTGGTTATAATAATTATTTGCAACGAAAAATACAATAATTATATAATGTCATTTTTCTTACAGAAGCCCCTAGCAACACCACGCTACGAACTCAATAAAATTAATTCTGGGCTACTTTCTACATCTCAAAAATAAACAACTTCCAATTAGATACACTGTTCACGCACAATGAAAACACGGCAGACTAACGGGCACTGGTCCTTATAACACGTTTATATGCCAGCGGCCAGTGTGCACACGATGCTAAAATTGTTTGTGTTACCACGTTTACCCAAACGAGATTGTCGACTAGAATATTACACCTATTTCTTACTGACCAGAGTGGTCCTGTACTTTTAAAAGTACCATCCTGAAAATAACAACAATGATAATTGTACTGCTGCAGTGTTGGCGGCGGTTCGACTAAAACCAAGCGTAACGCTGGTATGTAAAGTGTACACAGTGCACGCCTTGAAGGCATACGGAGTGCTGGTACACCTGCAACCGTTCTGAACCTCGGTGTAGGGGGCGGCTTCACGCAACGGCCTATTTACCTGCCGGGGAAAGCATCTCCGATACTAACAGAAGAGGAGGCTAAGAGGTCCCCAGATTCGGTATGTATGCTTTTGACGCACAATGAATCTGGAAACCCCCTCACGACACCGGCGTCGGCAAGGCTGCGATATGCGTTGTAGCAGACAAAATAGCTAGGAATGAAGGGGAAGCTGAGAAAACTGACGACGCCATGAAACCAAGTTCCACTTAGTTTGCGCCGAGGTATTTTGAACGTCAGCCAAAGCAGTACAATGCGAAACGGAGTACAAATACCCTCAGCGCAGTAGTTCCAAACTCAATCCAGTTACAAACTTACAAAATGCAGATCGTGCAATCCTGTCATATATCTCTAAATTATCACAATACATATAAATCTAACACCAACAAAACTATCAACCCTCTCGCCAAATTCAATTCGAGATTTATGTCAAGTTTGGGTTGAATCTGAGGCAGGCCACAATTTAAATCGCGATGAAGACAGTACGCATCTCCCGTACCAAATTTAACTGAAAACGAAGTACCTTTGCAGATGAACGTGCACATAAACATGATCTGGCCATTACGGATTACTTATTAGACTTCTGTGAACACGTATAAAACGATAGATTCATAACGATCCGAGCGCTTTCGTTCCAAGAAAAGGATTTTATTTCCTTACTCCCACTTTCATCTCTCACGTTTCGAGCTCAATTTTGTTCATAGAAGTAAAGAAATAAGACATTAGACAGACGCTGCCACGTTATTCCGAGACAGATTCCTCACAATCTTCAAGTTTTCCATGTTCATCTCCTGAACACTTCGGCTCACATCGGCCAGCCCATGCTGCTCGCAAACTACGCACCTGCGGGTTGGACAACCATTAATTCTACTAGGTAGAATGATTTATAATACTGTAAGATCTGCAACAAACACTACATGATTCAGATCCAACAGCTTTATTCCCCATGTATGATGCCACGCTCCTTTATTTTACTGCTGGCCAGTTAACCTACTGGCAACTCTTGTACCGCAGACCTCAATGAGCAGTAGCTCGAATACGCGACAATATATAAAATTCCTTCTTTTACATATGACGGACAATCAACAATTCGTCTCAAATAGATGCGTCTTCCGTCTAGAAACAAAAATACGAACATCGGCTGAGTACTGAAAATCGCAAATCGCGGAATAAATGAATCGTCTAATACGGTGAGTGCCATATTAATTTGGCCTGCAGCCACGAGACAGTCCTGGCACTATCCTCCACGACTCGAAAGCGTAAGCTCGGGCGGAGAGCCACGCCAATTTGGCAACATCGAAGTCGATAACTACTCATCGATAATAAGTTCCAGCACAGTGACCTTTGCTGTAATCATAAAGGTCCAAAGCTTCTTCGACGTAATAAGGCTGAGGATTTCAGAGCCATCGAAGCGACAAGTTCAGTTACGGACAGACTGAGGCAGGGACGTAATCGTATCCGAAAGCAGCTTTCTAATCTTACAGACTATCAGTGAGGTGCCTAACTTTGTGATATTTGGTAATATATTTTACGTAAGCGTAATCTTGGGTTTTACGTTCATTAAATAAATATAATAGGTAAATAAGCCGGAATATCGTAGTCGGTATAGTGGGCAGGTTACGGGGTGGGCGACGCTGACATCCTTTTTCGATTCCCGGCAGGAGTAACATATTTTCTCTTCTCCAAAATTGCAGGCAGAGGCTGGAGCACACCCATATTCCCAGTTGGTTCAAAACAGTCTCTCTTTACCCCTGGGATCAACTTCACGCCAAATGCCCCTACCTTAACTGCTGGGGTTAAGAATGGGTTGGATTTTACCTCACCTACACCGTGTCTTCATGGTGTGTCAAGGGTCAACTTCCCCTTATACAGACAAGGTAGGTCTACATGCACGTTAACAGAAACACAATCCCCTCTCCCTCCCTCAACCCGAATTTCCCGTAAGGCTATCCTGCCAACCGCGATATTTCTCAGGACCATACCTCCCTTGGGTTGCGAGAAATTACTGTATTCCGGTACTGAAAACCTGCTGATGGTCAGAGTTGTTTCATAAATTCACAAAATGTTCATAACAGAGTTTTTGCAGACGGCTGTAAGGTAATGTGACGCAAGAAATATTTCGATGGTATACTTATAACAGAAACTGTAGTATGTAAGCACAAGAAACGTGGTATGGCAGGAAAGCACAATCCCAGAGTGACCTATCGCCCGGGCGGCAAAGTTTTGTACGGTGATGTCTAATATCTGTGGATCCTCAAACTGGAACTTTCTTCACTGATACCTGTTTGTATTATCCGGGAGAACACAATACTTTGAACCGTGTGAAGAATGTTGAAAGTGATGTGCTCGCTGTGATAATAAAACAGATGCCCATTAAAAAACCACAACGGAATGACGAAACCAAAATTTTCTTCACGTCAGCGGATCCTAAAATGTTAGGTGGTTCCTAGATATTTCAAAAATATGTGCACCCGTGCGGTACGGCCATCAGATTTCTTGTGCTTGTATATCACAGACATGCCAACAACAGCAGGAGCTACCGTATCCCAACGTACGACAAACGTTTACTGCACAAGGACGGCTTCAAAAATCCCCAAAAGTCTGCCCGAGCAGCAAATCCAACTTTTAAAATTGGAAGTCTTTTTTAGGTAAAAATTTTGCACAGGGCGATTAAGGGCTAAACTTACTGTTAATTAATTTTCAGTAAAAATTTAATACAGCAATTAATTACTATTTAATTTGTAGAACTTAAACTATTCTTGAAAATGTAAGGACGTCAATGACAAAGAAACTTGCCCTGTTCCCTTGCCATTTATATTTTTTAAGAAATACACGGAATTCCGTTCCATAAAAATACGCCTGAAATAATTTTGCGCTAATCATTACTAACACAAAAATAAAAGAGTAAAGGGTATGGTGGGGCTCAGCACTCCGCACTGCTCTCACAGTACAGTTTCTACCATACCTTACTTGCCAATGCAACAAGCACGAATCCCGTTACAACTGAAATAATGTTCACCAAATTTACCCAAGCATGTGAAGGTTACCAAGTCACTACAAGAACTTTACATTATTTCTGAGGTGGGGAGCGTAAGCTGAATGTGTTCAAATCGCCCTCGCGGGCCGTATACACGCCTTCAGCTACAAGTGGGTTGTCTTAACCCTCTGAACCATGACATTCATCTTAATAATGAAGAATTCAATTTCCGTCTCACAATACACAACGTCTAGAACATTTTCATTTTCTCGGATACGACCACAAATTATCGTGTCCTAGAAAAAGGACATCACCGCCAAAACCTCCTTGAGGTCTTCATGTTTCACACGGTCCCCATTAGAAGGGCCATTCAGTTAATGGTGTTTAAGGGATTTGTTACTGTTTACTGATACTCGCACGGTAAAGGTAGACACAAATACATTACACGGGCAAAGTTCAGACTTTCTGATGTTAAACAACGCGCTCTATCTTCGACCAATACCAGGCATCAGAAGCACGCTAACGGAAATTATACACAAAGCTGAATCACCTACTACATACGAACACGAATAAAAATGGTGTTTCAGGGGGTCACGCCGTATAGTTTACCAATCTACTGGACCGTAATCATTACATCCGTCGCTGCGACAGCCCGCTTAAGTCATGAATAAATGTTGCTGGTCCGTCCTTCAACACATGAAAGAAAGGACGTCATATACACTGAGTCCTAGATAGTTTTTCTTTGTTAAGAACGCATTTTAACACACAATTTGTAAATACGAATTTTGTAAGCCACAGTCAACAACATATCGCTGCCTAATCCGATTATGTTTCTTTTAACTGCGTTTTTAAGGTACCATGTACCACCACAGCCTGAAAGTGATCTTTTATCTCGAAACTAAGAAAAGGTCCAGTTCACATATTCAGCATTTTCGTCTGGTACGACCCGTACGCTTTAGCAGCCAGTTACCGCACAAGCCGCCACGTGTGAGGAGGTTACGATCCAACCCCCTTCCGCCCACTTTAGATTTTAACAAATTGTAGTGCTCGGCTCGAAGGAAGCTTGAAACAGTTAAACATCTGAGGTTCTCACAGCAGTGCCGATGAAGATGATTCCAGTCACCTGAGATATGACCAATGTTTCGGAGCAGCTTGCTATTTCCGTCTTCAGAGTAGTCTACGTTACTTGAACGTACAATTTTTGTACGTGTAGTTTTAAAGTACAGACAGCCGGAATAGGCAATACATTTTACAACTAGCAGTTTTCACTGTATCCTCTGGAATACACACATGTCCATCACAAACCTTTCAAACATCCTCCTTGAAGAGGGTCTGAAAATTCGATCTGCGCTCTGTTCGCGAGAATCAGATATCGCCGTGTTGAAATAAAATAGGTTCTTGGACGAAACAGTGCCATGTGGTGTAGAGCTAAAGTAATGCACTGGCTAAAAAATATATTTTGTTCGGTGCTATGTATGTTCCACGAAGCTGAAAAAGGAGAAGCACATCCTGTCCTGACATGACAGTACCACTGTTCGGCTTACCGAACGTCACACTAATAGAAAACACACTGGAATACAAAATAGAAGAACTCGGATGGTCGCTTTTACAGTTACCGAAATTTTGCCTTATATTCCTTTGTACATAAAGTAGTTTGTGGAAACCACTCGCTATTATTAATTCTTGTCACGCTACATTACTGAAGTCGGTGGTGTTATTTTTATTATATAATTCAACACGTATATCGAAGCCTCCGTGAAGTGTCGGCCTCTTAATAATCCTACGACAATGCCAGTGTGCTTAGAATTACTATCAGAAAGAGAGCTCTACGATACAAAAGTGAGCACCTTAATACTAAAAATAAATTTTAACGAGTATGAACCAGTCTTAGGCCATGGTAATTTTATTGGGACCTAGCTCATCGACGGTAGCACCGTCTAGCAAAATAACGATTTATTTCTCAACTGTTCGAACAATTTCATTGGCGTAAAATGGTCAACCTGACAAGCTATGTCCTTGCAGTAATTCTAGGGGTATGAGTAACACATATCAGTCTTATATCATTTCTTAACACGTCTTTAATGAGAGACAGCGACATGAACACTGACGTGTATTTAGGAGAGTGCCAGAATCTGGAACACTGACCTGTGGCACCAAATGAAGAACAAGAGTGCAGTACCAGACCGGGATTCTCGTCTGACACACCCCCTACACAACGCCCTTCACAGATAAAGTCGTGTTTCGAGCAAAATGATCCGCGCTTGATATCGTTTGTAACTTAACGTGCAGCGGCAGCTTTTTTGGTAGTCAACAATGCCTAACTGCCAGTCGGACTGGGAGTGAAACGCATCACTACATTAAACGTTGACATTTATTTACGTATTGTAAATTACTTACTTAGCATGACTTGGTGACTACTGACTTGACGGCATACACGCCAATAGTTTGCCCACACTATCACAGCTTACTCAGCACGATTAAGGTACTACTGCAGACCGTACAGTATAATTCTGTATTGATCACTCACACAGAAATACAACCAGTTTTCACAAGTTCTGCACAGTCAATGACATGACGGTTGCAGAAAATAACACCTCAGTTGTGCCACAAACACGATGGAAACGGAAATATAAGTTTCAAACGGAACGGATACAACCGAAAATCAGTACCACACTTTCGAAGCTACTAATCAAATTACGCCTCAACGGACTAAACCCAACAGAATATTTCCCTCATTTTCAAGGAACTACCCCAAAAAAGCGTTATGAGGGCTCAAATTTTAAATAACAGAGAGGTACAGGTTGATGCATTAAAACCTCCTTCAGTCACTTCAATTTGTTTTGCGTTACATACGGTCGTAAATTTTACGAAGACGTTAACGCCCACCTGATGCAAAACTGCAGTACTGTACCACGTCTGTCTGAAAAAGTGAGGCAAGCAGACTTCACTGCTCTCTTGAATTCGATGCATGGACCTCATTATTACTGATTAAAATGTTACGATATGTTAACTAGACATCACAGCAAATGTGAAACGAAGCAGTATATAATAAAGTAAATGTATTATACACAAACAGTCAAGGGAGAAGATGAGATTTTCATGAAATCATTTCAATGTTGGAATCACTACACTGCCCCAGCATGATACGGGCACGGTTGTCTCCGCATCCATACACGCCGTTAGTTCCCCAGGCCTAAAAGACAAGCTATCTTTGGGGAAGCCCGGTAATTCCTTAGCCCCTGGTCCATGGCTAAAAATAACAATCAAACGACAAGATGCATTATAATAGTACGATGTGGCAGCACGCGACTATCAACTCGCTCTACCAGTCACAACCTGCAACTGAATGAGGACACCGCTCAATACAACTGTCACAACAGAATAAGCATCTTCCATTCTGCACCGTGGAGTTATCTTGCCTTTAATGTTCTATCACATTTCAGTCTGTACTGTCATATCCAGACACTTTTTGTACTGCTTTGGACAATACGCGCCCAATCACTTTCTTCCAGGTATTACGTTACAGTGAGACGGGAAACACAGGAGTCCAGCTGTTTAACAGTTAGGAAATGTATGCATGTTTGAACAATTCCAAACCGTTCGCTCCTTTTTGTTTAATTATCTCTAAAAAGTACTAATAAGGGTAACAGTGCCCTACGCATAAAACTTGTTTCAATTTTCTCTGCAACTTCACATTATTCGCTCCGATACGAATTTAACGATAGCGGTGTGATCAGAAACGCGTGTAACTCAAGTGGGCTATGTGTAACTACTGTCCCATTTTAACCGAAAGTGAAATGAGTAGTATTACAAGACTTGAGCTCTGTGGTAAGAACAGCAGCTTGCACCATTTGAGCCTGACGAAGGCCTACACGCATACCGCCACTCTATGCAATTCCCCCAGTGGAAGTGTTAAAACAGACAGACATGGGGTTAAAGACATGCACAGCGTGTCATTACAAATTCTCTTTCCCAACGAAGTGTTAGCAGGCGTGGTATCCTGCATTCAGTATTTTGTATTTTACACTTCAGTAATAACGTACTGCTGACTCAACTAATAAATATTTTATTCTAACGCAATGGATAAACTCAATCAAGAATTTAACTCCATGTAGCAGAGACCTTCTTGAGAAGTAAACAGTTCCTCAGCTAGTCACGAAACCCTATGCACTTTAAGGAACTCAAAGGCTCATCACCATGCTCATAAAAGCCTGACGCTTGTCCCTATCCTGTGCCAGATCAATCCAGTCTAAGCCCTACCAACAAATTTTTTAAAGATACATTCCAGTACTGCCCTCCCCCCATCCATCTAACCTAGGTCTTCCAAGTTGTCTCTCTCCCTCAGGTCTCCCTACCAAAACCCTGTATGCACCTCTCCTGTCTCCCATACTTGCCACATTCCCCGCCCGTTTCATTCTTCTTGATTTCGCCACCCACATAATATTTGGTTAGGATTACATGATATGAAGTCCCTAACTGTACAATTGTTTTCCAGTCCCCTGTTACCCTGTCTGTCTCAAGCCCAAGTATCTTCCTCAGCATCCATTTATCGAATATCCTCAGCCTGAGTTCCTCACTCAGTGTGAGAAACCAGATTTCATACCCATGCAAAACAACTGGCAATATTAGTTATGTATATTTTAATCGTTATGTTTTATGAAAGCGAATTGGAAGACAACAGATTCTGGACCGAATGAAAGCAGACATTCCCAGAGTTCTGTCTGCTCCTAACTTCTCAACGAAAGCAATTTTGCCACACTAGGGCTTATTACTTATCTGTATGTTGTGATTTTGTCCTGCTTGCTGTTCCACAGACATGACCTTAACAGTTTTCTCAGCACTAACTTCTAGACCCATCTTCCTACTAGCGACCAACGAAGCTTCTGTGTGCCTCTTTATAAAATGTACGCTTTCAACCAATAAATTAAACCCTCAGCATAAACTAGAAGATGACGTGAACCATTAAATTTCAAGCCACCCTGGCCCGCTTGAACCCTCCTAATGGCATATTCTAAAACATGTTTCAGACTATTCTAAATGGGAAATTTATCTATTAAATTTGTTTTCTCGTGCAAAATTGAATACACAGTGCAACGTTCTTTCTTATCTAAATGCTTGCGAATAATTTGGTCAAGCAACAAACAAAAAAAGTCTTGTCTAGATACCTTTGCAGACAGGCTTTCACGTTATCCAATGGAGCAATACTCCTTGATACGCCAGTTAGTCAATAAATTTCTCGCCTTTCATGAATACCACAGTTCATTAACGTGTTCACAACACAACACAATCTGACAGTTTTGGCATTAAAAACCCAAAACACGTTACGTTATTGTACAAAACAATGACATATTCACAATGGATGCCAAGTCACAAGCGTAATTACCAAACGGTAAATGCCGCTGTAATGAATGACGGTGTATCAAACTTGGATCATACAGTGATGAACGATAACTATCACGTTAAGAAAACGTGGGTGATGTCCAAAGTCTACACAAACATTTATCCCTGTGACTGTATCTGTTTATAGTTTTAAACTACTGACATTTTTCCCGGTGTTTTCAACATTATGAATACGGAAATATTTAAAATTAGTTGCAACATTATTATTTTCGGCATACCTTGTTCCTGTACATTATACTCATATCTAAGCCACTACACGTGGGCCCAAAGCCAATGTGGACCACATTTTCCATCAGTAACAATCTGCAAATTACAGTCATCCATTCTGTCATATGCCGAAAACACATTTGGCATCCTTCGTTCTGACTGCCTGACTCATCAGACATGATCTGCGAGTAAATGAATCGGGGTCCGAAAGATTTTTTCTCGTTCCACACTTCTGTTGGGTCGCTGAAGATGTTAACATGAATATAATTCAAGAACTGGCGACGATGATGCCACCATTATGGTGAAGGATGTGAAAAACAGAAAGTGCACTACATTAATGTCCACCGAAACGGAACGTTCCCTGATTACAGTCACAGCGATATGACTGAGTTCTACATACACAAAAACATGTGTCCGTACAATTCAGTTTCAAAAGACTAGTGTAATTACACAACACAGCAAGCAGTTAGGAGCAAAATTAATAAAGTTTACGAATTGTATTTTTTTAACACTTCAGTCCTACAAATCAATTACGTTCATTGCTGTCCTTTAAATTTACCTCAATGAAGAATTAACCACTGAAATTACGCTGCACAGCGCACTCATTCATAGTAAACACATATTTTGATCCAAAAGTCGAACACGTCACCGTCACACGTTATCCAACTTCAACGTTTTATCTGTATTACTATTTTAATACAGTTGTTACCATGTACCTATTTATGGACACCACTATTTAACATTATACATACGTACATACACAAATATGTACATTTTTACCATTTACGTAAGACTGCAAGCACTATATGGTGTATGTGTCTAAGAAGCGTGTTGCTCCCTGAAGATGGTCAAGTCATGTGGCTGAAACACGGAGAGGTAAATAAATAATATGCATCAAGCTGGGAGTGAGAGTTTGTGCGTATGTAAGCTAAAACCTAAAAGCTAAATACCTCCAATCGCAGATCAGAAGTGCCTTCCCTCTTTTACTCGTCTACACAACATTATTAAAATTATTCCGCAAAAAGAATATTAATAAATGCACGTTACACATCTACCACGTCATTCATGAGCCCCATCTTTTGTTCTTCCAAGTAAGCGAAGCACAGAATCGTATTTAACACACACCAAACGTAACTGTAAACGGTAAGGAAGGGTGGGAGATTATTACCTATGGCAACCATTTTTATTAGGAAAAAGTTCAACAGAGTGATATGACGGTGCAACATGACACTCAGAACATTTTACATCCGCAATTCGTCTGTATTTCTGTTGTTACGAGAATGGTACTTCTGCAAACAATGCCTTATACATGTATACAGTTACACTTCTGCGTTACATGAAGAAGTCGGTCACTAGTACAGATTTACCCAAACAAACATCCACAAATTTATGGACTCTGATTCATCTGTCTAGGGCCTTAACTTTTACATTTCTCGTGTTTCAGCTCACTTCGACCTGTTGCCGGCGTCACTAACAATCGTTCCAGTGAACTGGACTCTTACTTACATACTTGCTTGCTTACTTACTGCATGGAGCAGAGTCCTTCTTGAGAAGTTAACGGTTCTCAACTAGCCAAGAAATTCCACACATTTTATGGAACCCGAAGGTTCATTACCACGTTTACAAGTGACCCCACCTGTCCCCTAACCTGGGCCAGATCAATCCAGTCCATACTCCCACATCCCACTTCCTGAAGATCCATCTAAATATTAACCTCCCATCCATGCCTGAGTCTTCCAAGTGGTCTCTTTCCCTCAGGTTTCCCCACCAAAAACCTGTATACACCCCTCCTCTCCCCATACGTGCTACATGACCCGCGAATCTCATTCTTCTCGATCTAATCACCTAAATAATATATGGTGAGGAGTACAGATCATTAGGCCCCTCTCTATGTAGTTTTCTTCACTCCCCTGTTACATCCCCCCTCTTAGACCCAAATATTCTCAAACACCCTCAGCCTACGTTCCAACCTCAATGTGGGCAACCAAGTTTCAAACCCATACAAAACAGGCAAAATTATAGTTCCGTATATCTTAACATTTGTATTTTTGGACAGCAAACTGGATGACACAAGAATCTGCACCGAATTATAGCGGCATACCCTGACTTCAATCTACTCTTAATTTCTTCCTGAATATAATTGCTATTCGTAAAGTCGTTCCCAAATAATTGAACTGTTCCACCCTTTCACAGGAGCCATTATTAATCTTTATATTGTGACTCCGTCCTGCATTCCGATCTAGAGACATGAGCAAGTACTTAGTTTTGTAAGCATTTCCTTCTAGGCTAATCCCCTCACTAGCAACTAACTACTAAAGCGCCCGTGTTTTTCTTTAGAGTATGTACGCTTACAGCCAACATATTATCATCACCAGCGTAAAACAAAAGCTGATGTGTACCACCTAATTTCAAGCCATCCTTGTTAACCTGAACCCTTGTAATGGTCTACTCCAAAGCAAAGTTGAAAAGCAATGGCGATAAAGAACCTCCTTGTTTCAAACTATACTTAACAGAAAACTTGTCAGACAAATGTTTGCCTACCCGGATTCTCCTATGCGTTTCATTTTTATTAGCCTCACCAGTTTCATGGGGATATCAAAGCTAATGAAAATATTATACAAGACCTCCCTCCTAACTGAATCAGAAGTATACTTTAAGTCTATAAATTGCTGATGCACTGCTACATTGCATTCCCATTTTTTACTCGAATATTTGACGAAGGCGGAATATATTATCTGTAGCTGACATGTTGCGTCAAAATACACGATGACCACCCCCAATAATTTCCTCCACATATGGAGTTAACCTTGACAGCAGCAGGATATTGGATAAAATTTTGTGTATGGTATGTGGTATGGCCCTATAATTACTACAATGTTTTACCGCCCTTCTGATAAATAGGCACAATGATCGACTCCTTCCACTCCTCATGCAATTCCTCCTTATTCGAAATATATCGAAATGGATCTCAGAACGAATAGTCATATCCCCTGCTTCAATCAAGTGTACTGGGATTTGATCAATACCTCGTGATTTTTGTCTTTTTTGCTTTTCAATAACCATCTCAACCTGATAGGCACTGAGCTCAAGCATTAGTGCCTCTTTTGTACGTATTTCTCTCTGCACTAGGGTCATCAATTGAAGGTAAGTACGAACGATAGTTTCATGAGCAACGGTTCCTTTCATTATCATCCCATCATCCTCCAACGCTTGAACGGAGCAAATGAGACATAAATCTCCAGAAATGTACACATTCCTAGCATAGTGGTAAAACACAAAGTTGCGGTCAATGCAACACCAAGACGTCGGTTCATAAAGGTCAGCCCAATTTTGCTTTTAGAAAATTTATTGTGCGTTTTGCCCCTGATCTGCAGAACATGAACGCACACAGAACTGGCCTGCCTGTCCGTCCGTTCACCTGGAAAAACGATGCATGAACCTAACGAAATCTGGAATGAACGTTATACTATTGGGGGAAACCCATGCTCGCATTTCTTTATTTCCTACGAACAGCAATAACATGGCAGATGAAAGAACTTTTGAGGTAAGCGTGCCACTAAAGCCACTTGTACGTAGAATCCCGAAATGAAGGTAACGAAGTTTTAACGTATTTTAATTCTACCCATCCCATCGCACAGTAACGTAACTGGTGCTGGACCCACAACCAATCTATCAGCGAGAAGAAATACTAGAAAAAATTCGAACATCTGAAGCAATACGGAATTACAGAAACACAAAATCCAAGGACCACACCGTGAACTACGATGGGGAGGAAGACGTAGCCCAGTCCTAGGCACTCTTACGTGAGACGTCCTGGCTGCATTCAGTTTAGAGAAAATCAAATATCCTGAGCCGAGCGAAAGTTTTCCTTTTAACCTTCGTCAGATGGGAACATTTGTTGTGTATACTGTTCTACGATATGGCTTTACCAGTCCGCCCCTGCACACGGCACTTGGAGACTCGGTTCGATGAACACTAAAGGATGGATGGGCAGCCAGGATGAATTAAAACCATACTGGTAGCGCACGTCTGTTTGACAGGTGAACCGACCAGTAATTCCAGCACCAATAATCCCTCTTTGATAACAGGCGGGCGGGTGAGTTCGGCCAGATAACACCTAGCCAATCACCACCTGCACAACTTAATAACGACTCTTCAATTGCAGCACTGTTTCTCTGCGGATTAAAAAAAATCAATGTGAAATCAGATTCAATTCAGTAAAAGAAATAAAACCATCGTCTCCCTCCTCCAACACATTTCTGCATATGTGACATGCCGGTAAGCCCACGCCCAAGCAAGAAAAACGAGAAATACATTCAGTCCAACGTGTTTCCAACTTACCGTAAATACTCCATCGCCCGTAGTACAGCTACCGGTGACAAAGCTAACGCGAAATGGCAGAATGGCAGCCACTGCAGCCAGCAACTGAGAAGTTCTGAGTCAAACAGAGCGGGCTGCCCCTTGCCATCTGTTAAACGCAGTGCGCCCAACGTAATACCTGGCAACATGTAAGCCCTTGAGTCGGTAGGCAAACCGACGGATACTGTCATCCGTAACCAATTTGGACATCTGAGCACAGAAATGATGCCAAAAAACGTCAAAGTACTCGAAATGGCCTACAACGCCTACAAAGACTGATCAAATTTGCCGATTGCTGCAGTCAAACTCACCCAGTACTACAAAACAGAACAGTTTTCCAGAGGGTAAGGAGATTTCAAACGCCGGTCAGGTGAATAAAACTGTACTAGCGCGTAACCCCATTATACGAGGCACGTAGGTCCACCAATGAAATCCGTTCCTGGCTATCATGTGCCATGGCAGATTGGCGCAACTTCGCGTCTGACTTGTTGAACACACTGGCAGGCACTTGGGCAGTAAGTTAACTGCCTTAACACCTAATATCGTTACTGCAGCAGTGAATCCGTCCAAACAGGGTCAGAGGGCCATCGAGGAGCCCGTTCCTCCCTCGAACTTAAAACAGCGACACCGTCCATGCAAAAGAGTCAAGTATTGTACAGCGTCTCACAAGCTGCGGACCAGGATAAACAAACGGAGGGATGAACTCACCGACGGCATCACGGCATCACCATGCTGCACAACACTGTCCGTCCCCATGTAGCACACAGAGTTTCGGATCAACTGAAATCCATGATGCGACGGGAGATGTTCGAACTTCCTGCATGCAACCCCGACTTATCCTTAACGCCACAGAATTTTCAAGTCTCTGGACCATTAAGTCAAGCCTCCAATAGCCGCACGTACACGTCAGATGAATTGTAGCGGTGCTACTGCACATCTGACAAATTTTAAACTGACTGATGAGGCACGAATATGTGAAAATTTCTTTCAAAATGGCAACAGAGGCATTCTCAAAATCGACTTCAAGATGATATTCGCAGTGTGCATTCTTAACCAAGTACTATCAGGAAGATACCACCCACGAACACGTCATCGGCTCGACATGCAGCACGGACGGGCTTGGAGAGGCATCAAAACTTCTGGTCAGCAAGGTCGAAGAGAAGATAAGAACATGAGAAACCTTGGGGTAAATAAAAGGATATTAAAACGTGTTTTAAACTCCGTAGTGGGCTCAATGAATGTGGGCATAAATCTTCAGATTCAAATTCCCGATCAGCTACTCAAATTGGTATCCGCTCCATTCAGTTACCGCATATAAAATGAAATTCGTTACTATGTAATTATAATCCAACAAACGTAAAAAAATACTACATACTGAACTCAATACACAAAATACGAAACTCCAGTCGCGTGCATGGTTTTTATTCGCGTTCGCAAAACTGCGAAGTGATTATTAGCTTCAAGTCAGTCCGTCATGGAACAACTCCGTCCCACTGTACGGATTTCCATAAATTTTGATTTTTTTAGTATTTATTGAAAATCTGTCGAGAAAATTCCAAGTTTCATTAAAATCGTACAAGAATAACCGGTACGACACGAAGACTGATACGCATTTTTTATAAAATCTAGCCCAGTTCTTCTCAGAATGAGATGTTTCAGAGAAAGAGTTGTAGAGAAAATCAAAACAAACATTTTGTGTTCAATAACTTTTTTCCCCGAAAATCGTGCCGTTTTGAGATAATGTGTAAAAATACTGTAGAACCGGACATGCCACAGATGATAAAATGGCGCATGCGCATTTAATGCGGGATACTTAGGGCTACAAACGGACACTCAGAATATGCAATACTTATAGTTTTTCCACGGCAACAATGACTGCACGAGCACACATCAATGTTACGTTATACGTACACTACTGCTTGTTATGTTTTTGCAAAGGATGGTAACACTAACACTGAAGGTTTGCGAAAAAGACTGTGCGAAGTCAGAAGGCAGGTGGACAAGTCCATTCATCCACATAATGCTACATTTTTTTATTCTACAACATCGCTTCATTAAACTCAGCAAGGATGAACACTTTACCAACAAGTCGGCTGTGTACCTTCTAATGCATCAAAAGGAGTACGCAAGCAGAACGAACTGCACAAGGGAAACGACTATCAAAGCAACAACGTCAAAATAAACAAAGCTTTGGGTTGGAAAGCAACCATAAAACGTTCCTTCGACTGGAAAAGGAAAGAGATGGAAATACTTGCATCAATGAAATCATATCAACACAGCACTCGTGTCCTTCCAACTTCAGTGTGCGTGTGTGTGTGAACCGCTGTGCACACGTCAGAATTTCTCGAGCACGCACTTTCCTACCCATTATAAAATTGCCGAACGTAACAGCAGAGACAATAATAGCAATAATAATAATAATAATGTTAGTATATATTAGGGTCACACGATGTGGAGTAGATTCTGCTGGCTCAAGACACGGTCTTAGGGGTCTTGGGAACAACGTAATGAACTTCAGGTTCCATGGTGAAGTGGCTACTGAAGTGGCCATTGTATCCGTGGAATGCCTACGTAATAATAATAAAATAATAATAGGAAGAACAAGAAGAAGACTGACGATACTAATACCCCCTTTCAAAAACTTCAATCATTCTGATATGTGCTACGCCAAGCAAAAGCCCACCCAAAAAAGCTTAACAGCCTCCCCAATCAACGTACCTGACAAACCTAAACCAAATGTTATAGAACTCCCACATTACACGGAAAAAGGCTGTTTTGACAATGACACTTTTTTTACGTCTATAATTGGTCAATGCCCGGGTACAAATTACTGGACTATGTTCAGTCGCTTATCACTAAACTGCGTTGGGTATGCCCACGAAACGGATGGTGTCGAAGGCGTCTAAATATGAAGGGTAGCCGTGAATATACTCAATAAGCACGGCCGGCAGCCGACAAGGGGAGATCCTATAAGGTGGGTTTTGTGGGGGGGGGGGCAAACATAGAAAAACGCTAGCGTAACATACTGTTATACAGAGCCTCGGACTTCGACAGGCATAAATGGAAGGATACTATTAAAAAAGATCTTAGACATGGGGCATAAGCATGGGATCTTGATCCAGCTGGCTCAGGATTGGGTCAAACACGGTACACTTCGGGTTACACGAAAGGAGAAAAATTGTTGGTCTAGCCGAAACTTTTTTCACACACATTACAAAATTGTATCGTTCGTGTACTACAATTACAGCAGTTGTAAACACAAGCTACACTTAAGAGACAACGTTTTCTTTTTCTCAATTCCGACGAAAACGAATAAAAACTGCATTATTTTGAAGCTGTATCTGCAAACCAAACATCAAAAAGTATCCAAAACGTAAGGCCAACGAACCATGGCACAAAGGAGCAATATTTAGGAGCGTTGGCACAATCTCAAAACGCGCTTATCAGCTTCGCGATGTCCGTCCGTCCGCCAAGTATCATCGCAGCCCCCCCCCCCCAGTGGACGAATTTCCGTAACGTTTGATATTGGGAACTATTGAAGACCGTCAAGAAAATCCAAATTTGATTACAATCGGGTAAAAAATTCGGGCACTTTACACGAAAGCGTACGTTTTATTGTTGCCGGCGACATGCCATAAAAGCGCTCTAATTGGGTGAAAAGTTATAAGGCTGTTAGGACCGTCGAGGTGGTATAAAAATTACGCGAACGCGCCACACTGTTACGTTACACGCACATTGCGTGCCTTGTCATTAATGCCAATCACAACCTCGACGTGTTCTGACCATCATGCGTCATCCTCAACTACCACGACATTTTACACTCACAAATTATTAAGTTTGTCACAAAGTTTTTCGTCTACTGGTCTGCTGAATGGTACGCCGCGTTATTTTATTGTTCTGCCAAAATAAGAAACCAGTGTTAAATTAGCAGACGTGTGCGCTGACTAGTTCTACTATAGCGCGAACATACGTCATATGACCATGCAAAGGTCTAGATAAGGCCACCGCACATCCCGCTGCGTAGTAAGCCCGAGGGTCAGGGTAAACGACAAGCATACATCATCATCATCATCATCATAAACATCAAAGATTGGACCCTTTAATCCGTTCCGTCTCCATACATAATATAAAATTTTTCGTGGGTCCATTTTTCTGCCAGAATACAGTATTCTGGATCTCTGTTATGAGAGCTGAGATTAACTGCGCTAATAAAGACAAGTGGACCACGATGGTACAGTAGCAGGTGAAAGGGGATGGCCAAATGTTTACCTACGTAACTGTGACAATGTTACCTTCAACAGAAAAATTATTAAAAAGGCCACGGTTATATTTATAACATTTCACAAAGTGGCCTAACACATAAGCCAAAGTTCAGGCAATTAACAAGCTATATAGGCCTACCTATTTCTGTGTAACTGAACTTCCAGCACCCAGGTGAATCACACGCTGAAAGTACCAAACGTGAAACGTCAAATAAAAACGCCCACAGCCTTTACAAACGTTTCGACATCATCACTTAAATCTGTTGTTCCAAGCACAGTGCAAGGCGGAAGGAGAAATCAGACCCATAGAGATTTTTTTTCCTTTCCTGCCCTTCGTTTTGCTCGTGACATTTCCATACTAGTCGCACCACTGGCCCAACATTACGCTGTAAAAGAACAAATCGCATATAAATGTCTCACTCGCACCTGCACACTGCCTGACCAACTCAACTCGAGTGGTACGCACATAATTATTCCATTAACCTTGTCCAAATAATTTTCAAATACATACAGTTAAACCCCGACACAGCGCCTGGGTTTATTCAATCCAATTTTAAGGATGGACATCCCGCTGTGCTTATAATTAATAACTACGTAAATAATGATCGACACAACTAAGAGTATACGTATTTCATTGCAGCGACATGTTTCGACCTTAACAGGTCGTCTCAGTAGGCTTAAATACATTTGTGTTTAAGACATATAACGGTACATATATTGCTCGTTAGAACTAATCTCAATTTCACCTGTTGTCCATGGTGCATTACAAATATGGGTTAAAATATATGAAATAGCTTTATTAAGGAAAAAGTGTCGATGGTGGTGAAGTATATTTGCAACGCTACATGGAAAACATGTAAAATTCCTATCTCAATTCTAAACAGCAATTACGTATTTTTTAAATATCCAATACACAAATGTATTTTATCCTTATGCTCTGTTAAAGTCGAAACAATCTGCAGCAATTACATACTTCTCTTCATTCCAGTGTGTGTGGGGCGGTATATCGAAGAAGCCAATACTTCGAAATGTCGTATCATAGGGAATTTCTGTTCACAGACCTATGGGAGCGAAGTGAGGGTCGCGTGATATCGGGATTTAACTGCATACACAAAGACAAAGCAGTATACAGACTTTAAATTAAAATGGCCGGCCCTGTTGGAAGTGGTCTGGTAACACTTTCGGCCCTACTTTCCCTCTCTAAAAGGAAAAAAGGCTTATGAAATCACCACGTTGTCTCTACCGCCCTCCTCATTTAAAACTTTCAACCGGGTAACCAATTTTCACGCCACTTGAAACCGGACATTCCGTCCTGGAGACCACCCCAAAGCCATTCTTTGTATTTCCTAAACTCTTATAATAATATTTATTAACTGCAATTGGGTTGTTGCCCGGTGGCAGTGGTTATTTTACATGTAAACAAAACATGAAATCGGTTACTACTGAATTTAAGTCGGGAGGGCTACATGAGAGGCATGTAGTGGCAACTTGGAATCTTGGGAACCACCTCAGCATTTGCTTTTAGACACAGGGAAATCAAGAAAAACCTGTGCCGAGGTGGCCGGTCGCAGGACCTTCCGAATACTGACTTCTAGCCAGCAGTCCGGCATCTAAAGTAAGATACTGTGAGACGATAGTGACACTAGCACCACCAGCTACAGGGTCTAACTTACTTTACAATCATAATGTAAAAAACTGTTGGACTACACATATATGCGAAAGGGAATTATATTTAATGTTAATAAAAATCCAACCAGATGCAACAGTATGCAGATATTTATTCACTGCAAATATCGGGACTGGTTTGTCCCGATCAGGCCACGTTGTAGGGAAGTAGCTGTACCAGTATTATGACCTGTATCGGAGGTTGCGGTTACAGTTTTTAGTACTCCTGATGATGGGTGCTGTGACACCCGAAACATGTAGAGTGACTTTGCAGAAAATAAATATCTGCATACTGTTGCATCTGGTTGGATTTTTATGAACATTGAATTGCGATGCACGGAACCACGAGTCTAAAAAAAAAGGGGGGGAATTATATTTCTGAGTCCTGTTTGGCAACATTCTTCCAAAAACATATTCCAAAATAAAGAAACATCAATTCAATATGTACTGCTGATTCAAAAGCACCGCATATGCAGCACCTACAAAAGCACATTAAAACATTCGAACCCTACTGTTAAATACGGCAACACGATATATTCCAGGTTGGCTGGAATGTTTGCATGACTGCTGGGCATCCCTACCTCCTCCCACCAAATCAATAGCAGTCTGGCAGCCCGGGCGAAGGCATACAACCCCTTCCATCCCCTGCCAGCACCGATCTCACAAGTAATTCCAATGCATTTCATTAAATCAGAGAATATGATTACATTTTAGTAACACGTCACGTGCTCTTGAAATGATGCCATGTCTGTCTGCCTATGATATTGTGCTAGAAATAGAATTAATTCTATAAATGACAACTCCAATAGATGAGTGACATATCACTAGTACACATCTTTCCTCTTTCGTTACAACTATTGTCTAGCTTTCATACACATGCATTTGTTACTACTTCACTGAATCCACATACTCGAAACTCCATTCCATGCCAACACGACTACGCATTTGGAACAAAGTAAATCCGGTACAGTGATGTCATCCCAGAAGTAACAATATCCAGCACCCTTTCTGACAGGCACAGAACACGGATCAATTCGCATTTATATTTTTATACGTTTCACCATAATTATCAAACATAAGAACATCAACTTGACACTCATCGACGCTATATTATCAGATGTGCTAAATTTACTGCAACAATATATTGATCTGTTGGGTCTATGGTGGAAACGAGGAGATGGTAGGCCCACTTTACAAATGACGTCAAATTAATTATAAGACTGTCACAAAAGCTAAGTTCCAATTACATAACAGTAAAAAAGAGGTGTGCCATGGCTCAGGATAGTCGCCGGCCTTCACAACGGAGGGCCGGATTCAATTCCAGACCAATTCACGTTGAGGTCAATGTTGGACAAATGTCACTCAACAGTTTTTTTTCGAACACTTTGGATTTCCCCTGCTGGTATCATTCCACCACTGCCACCGACGCTACATAATCTAAGCGATGGACAGCGTCGTTAAATAACATACCTAAAATAAGATGACATTTAAATGTGGTAATCACCAAACAGGTACGCTGAAATCATAACTTCCGAAATGAAAAGATGTGCCTCGAATAACTCTGTATTGTAATCTCACTCATATATTGGTTTTAAACAGAAAGAAAAAAAGAAGAGCAAGCGAATTTCCCCTTACGTAGCAGACACGCACGTATTGCCGCAAAAATCTTCGCACTACTGCATTCCTTTGCACGAATATTCGCATTACCGCATTCCCCTGGGCAAATATTAGCATTACTGCATACCCTTGTACAGATAAATATTCGCATTACTACACTCCCTAGTACAAATATTCGCATTACTGCATGCCCTTGCACAAACATTCCCCTTATTACATTCCTTTTTACAGACATATATTCGCATACTACAGTCCCCTTACCTAGACAAATATTCGCATCGAACTGTGATTCAGATTGAAGATACATATGTGGGGAAAGTATAGATTTTACTTGTACGTAAAGAAAGGATTATGGAAAAATCAGTCCAGTAAGACTTCCAGCTTATGGATACGATCCAAAGTTCATTTCACTACTAACTCCTAGAAATATGTCTATCGTGTGAACAAAATACCATCAAACACAACGCCAATTTAGTTTCACTGTGCCACATGTTTCGGCGTATTCACAAACCATCTTCACGCGCAAGAATATTACATTGTTGATTACAATGGAGGTCAGCGCCGCAGTTAAGAGCTCTTCTCTTTATATTCTTTCACCGACTGATGCAAGTCGCTCGACTAGCAGATACCTTAGGGTGAGACATCTACGCCTGTTCCCGGTGATGGGTTGCGAATAAGCCGAAACACGTAGCAGTCTAGGCAATAAAAGACTTTCTAAAAAATATAGTCGTTATTGACCTCCATTTGTTCGTTTACTTACGCAACACAACGGGAGTCTCGCCCTAAAGATGTCTTAATCGTGGTCAATCAGTGTTCTATGTGCAAAGGCTACAAAAACCATGCGACTTCTTCCCCACGGTCTAGTACCAACGACAACCCAAAAATATTACCAACACTAAAGAGAATACCGTCCTAACCTATTTCAAGAAAATTTATGTATTAAACCAATATTTCCTACTGATCCCAGAATCAGAAAATCTGAATTAAACCGGCCGATTGCAGCGAACCCAGAAGCATAAGAGAACAGGCAGCTCACACTAAACACACTGCACGACAAGGATCGCGATGAGTCGACCCCTAAAGCCCTGGGAGTCGATTCGGCATTTTATAGAAACTACCAGAAATATTTGCATGTGTGAATAGCACTTAAGGCGATGTATGAACTCAATGCAGTTGTTACAAGATCGTGATCTCGATGTTCGTTGCAGTAGCAGGGCGATGAAAACTTTGTTAAAGTAGGAAAAACATATTTTATGCAGTATCCTTTAAACGATATACGTGCACACATGGTAACGCACGAAAAAAAAAAACTCCTGGAAATTAATTTTATATATTTAGGCAAGACGGAAAATTTACTGCACTTTTAAGACAGGTTGCACAATATGTTTCATTTTCCACAAAATGCCACTTATTTCACACTTTTTGTGTTAAATGTTTTTCGCAAACAATGCGCAACAATTTTAATACCAAACCGGCCGATGAAAGGGCGTAATTTAAATTTAAAAAATATAGTGGTTCACCATGTATACAGTTTTCCATAATACACAATTTGTAACGAAACAACGCCGTAACCACACGACCTTTTACAATAATAATGTCAGAGGATACTTCATCCTAGAATTGGCGAGTTGTTATTGGACAGTGGTAAGGAACAGCAAAGGAAAGGAAGGTCACGGCTTCAAGAGCCGAAACGCGCTGCCGTAAAAATGAAGGCATCGATGACGTTAGGCCCCTAGGCCAGGTGCACTGCGAGTTGTCGCAGCCCTGGGAATAAGAAGGCGAACGGATACACCCCCCCCCCCCCCCCCCCCCCAAAGGGGGCGCCCCCCCCGGGGACCTTAAACAAATCCCCCACCTTAATCCCACAGTCCACACCACCTATTTC
>Ga0123352_10000842_pt1 | contig 38730 bp, 37 predicted proteins | sample TergutLab28metaG_FD_89700 | JGI IMG/M metagenome (GOLD analysis project Ga0123352, IMG submission 89700) | Labiotermes labralis P1 segment gut microbial communities from Petit-Saut dam, French Guiana - Lab288 P1 | ecosystem: Host-associated > Arthropoda: Insects > Digestive system > Gut ... | reverse complement strand
GAAATTGTTAGCTTGCTACACCTGCCATAAAACTCTCTTCCCCTGTAAGCTGTAATACTGACACTCTCCAATTTCTCCCCCATCATAAACCAAACCAGCAAATTTTTTAAACAGTTCTGACCTTTGCTTTAAATGTACAAATTTGTCTCTTAATAAAAGACTTACACCCTATATCGGTTATAAATTGTCGGTAAACAGTACAGAACGCTGTGTAGACATTCACACTGTGGCCTTCTGAGTTACACCACCATGCGGTCATGCAAATAAGGGTCCCTCTGAAACACACATATTAAACACACGCTGGGTGTCACTCCGCACCCCCTACCTGCCTTCACGGTGTTCAGACAACTTTGCCGTTACCACATAATTAAGAACGTGTCCGAAAGTGGGGTGGGATTGATAAATCAAACTCTTTGGGATTGTACAACAAGCAAGCGCGCACGAACGCACACACACACATTTCAAGTCTCATTTCTTGAGGCATTCGGCAGGTTCAGAATTTACAACTGAAATAAATGATCGCATAATCAGTGGAGATTCCACACACCATCTCTATAGCTATGAGCATCCGCAGCTTGTAGATGGACAAGCCAACTTCCGTGGAGGTTATATCCTGTAACAATGAAAAATTGACAGCGTTCGTGGTCGAGCAGCTTCACTTGGAAATAGTCCATTGTTGAAGAAAAAGCAGCTGTTAACAGAATTACTTAGACCACAGACAGTTGAATACTATCTACGGGGACAGCAGAACTGACTCATGTGCCTAAATCTGATCTTGCAGACTACATGTACTAAGAAGCAAACTAAGGATCACTAGTGTGAATAAGCAATTGCTGGGCACGTGACATATGCTATGTCCAAGAATATTCCATTGAAAAGTGGACAACTAGTTTGGGCCTTGCCTACCCTTGGTGTTTCTAGCTTCATAATTTCTCAATTTGTCTGGGGTGGTGCACTTCGCCCTGATCTTTCCATGTATGTGAAATCACATCCTGTTTACTAGTTCTAAATGTCAGTGGAGAAACACGAGTTATAAAGACTTTGTTTCTACATACCACGAGTCTGCTACTGAAACATTTCATCACCTGCAGTTCTCAACAATCACTATCAAGACACTTGTATACAACATCCATATATGTTATTTCAATGAGCTAATTCCCACACCTTATGTTAACGAATACAATGAAAACAGTGTATCATGGCATACTTTTGGTAGGTACGGGCAAATGTGTTGAACAAGGAGTTGCAAACAGGTGACAAGACGTGATGCTCCAGCTTGCAAGCTGGGCAGTGGCTGACATCTTCTCACCATAAATTGGTATGTAAACAAAACGTAACACAGAGAACCAATTGTGAGATGGGAAGCATCACAACCGTTAGTATTAGTGATGAAATCGAGGGTGGAGTGGATGGAGGGTGTGCCATGTAAGGTAGGAAGGACAAACACACAGTTTTGGTGGGAAAATATGAAGGAAAGACATCACTTGGCAGGCCTAGGCATATATACGAGGTCTATCTAAAAAGTAATGAGACTGGTGCTATAAAATTTATGATTAACAACTGAACTACAAATTAACATTATCCCCTGCAAAGTAATTCCCTTGGGAAACCACACACCGCCGGATACGTTGCTCCCATTCCCGGAAGCAGTGCTGGAAGTCTTCATGTGGAAGTGCCCTCAGCTGGTCTGTCACAACCTTTTGGATGTTATCCACAGTTCCAAAATGACATTTGAGGTGGAATTTGAGTTTTAGGAAAAGAAAGAAGTCACACGGACTCAGATCAGGTGAGTACGGGACCACTGGAATACCGATTTTGGTCAAAAATTCGTTCATGGAGATGGCAGTGTGACAGGGAGCTTTGTCGTGATGCAGTATCCAAATGTCCGCAGTCCGAGTCTTTCAAGGACCTCACGATAGTACCGTTTATTAACTGTTTGTATTTGAGGCACGAATTCCTTTTGAACAACACCTTGACTGGCGAAAAAACAAATTAGCATGGGTTTGATTTTCGATTTGCTCATTCTTGCTTTCTTCGGGCGCGGTGAGTTGCTCGAGTGCCACTCTGAACTTTGTCGTTTGGTTTGGGCATCGTAATCGATTCGTCACCTGTTATGACGTTTGAAAAATTTTCATTTTCGATGTGTTCAAGATGGTCCAGGCACACATTCCTTCGGCTTTCCTTTTGTTTGTTGGTGAGGTTTTTTGGAACCAGCTTTGCACAAATTTGCCGGATGCCCAATTCCTCGGTCAAAATGTCGTGGACGATTTGGTGAGTCAAATTCAACTAACGATTATTCTGTCAAACGTCTATCAGACCTCATGACAGCCCTCACTTTGGTCACATTTTCGTCCGTTTTTGATGTGCAAGGTCTTGCAGAATGAGGTTCGTCTTCCACAATCTCACGGCCATCGAAAAATGCTTTATGCCACCTTAAAACCAGTGCCCTCGATAGCGCACACTCTCCATAAGCCTGTTTTAATATTTCGCAAGTTTCAGTTGCGTTTTCGTTAAGTACGACACAAAATCTCATTACTTTTTAGACACACCTGGTAGATATTGAAATGGGTCTTAACAATGTGGGATGGTTGGACACGGAATAGATTAATCTGACTCAGGAGAGTGACAAGTGGTGGGTTCTTGTGAACATAGTATTATACCTTCAGGAATCATACCTGGCAGGGATCTGACCAGCTGAGAAACTCTCAGCTTCTCAAAAGTTCCAAAATGTTCCACCAACCAGCAGTTGTCCTAAGTATGGAAATATTTCCTTTTACAGCCTAATTATTTTTATTCCCCTTGAAGGCAATGAAAGTAAGGAATGGACAAGGACAATCACACAGATACACATCCACTTATTTATTTAATGCCACAATAAATATTTATGTAATGTAAGCCTTAAAAGCTAATGGTTAGCATAACCTGAAATTTATAAATCATACAACGAGGATGGATTTCTTTACTTGCCAACACAACATAAAAAAGGAGTCTGTGGTTACAAAAAATATATGTATATATGTACATTGTGCTACCTAATTATAAAAATGTGTAATTAAATTAATATCAAGGGTCTAACACATTACAGAGAGAAATTACATTAAAGTATGCAATCAATACACAGGGGAAACATCTGTTATGCATTTGATCAGCTGCCTTTCAGTTTTGCACTGTCTATGTAAAATACTAATATTCTGCTTACAAAAAGTCTAATTAATATGAAATATTTGAATTAGAACATGTAACTGAAAACTGACAACATTATGCAGCCCAAAGGTAGCATATATGTCTTTGTAAGTAGTTGAAGTTTCTAACTGATGCATAAAACTAACACGTTCCATTTTATGTTGTATATATGACAGAATCTGGGCTTAAAATGTTTCCATTTTCCAACATCTACCTGTAACACAACTTCATGCAACAGAAATATTGAAGAAATGTATGCACATTAACTTTCTCTTGCGTGTCACACAAACAACACAAGTCCCACACACTATTAATTGCAAGTACCTGAAATTATTTACATTTCTATCATACTCATTTTTTAAGCCTTGATTCCACAGACATACACAAGCAAATAAACTGTATTTGGAAACTGTTGCTGTCTTCTGCAAATGGAACATAAACGTGCCTTTCAATTAGTCTATTTAATTACAAAGTATTTTCTAAAATTATTTTTAGTTGTTACAAGTGTGAATTTTGCATGTACTACTCTCACTGCACCCAAATACAGAGGCATAGACTTCTTAAACAATAAAATAAAAGGGATAAGATGAGGGGCAAAAAAGTCTCAAACCACCGCCACACCTAAAGGAGTATAATCAAAATTTATATATAAATGCAAATGTAAGTACTTGTGACTGACTAATAAATCCACATTTCTGTCAGGTACTAAACTAATCACTGCATTCTTGTACGACTTGCCTGGTCTCCCATTTGCCAAGATTTAATAAACTGAACAGACATAACCCTACTGTACCTGAAGAGTACAGTTTTCTAGTCCTTCTTTAATCCGACAACTACTGTTTGTCACTACTTGCAGTCATCGGCCACATTTGTTGGTGGTCAGCTGAGTTGGCTACGTTAATACAATAAATGATCCAATAGAGTCCCTGAACTTGGTATAGAGTGACACAAAAATAGGCAAGCCACCATTCAGCTGAATGCCAAAACTGCTACAGCTGCACAAAAGAATTCTGAATTGTGCAGTCTGGAGCCTAAAAAGAGCAACCAAACACCATACCTGTAGGTTTGGTGAGAGGTATTGGAATGTGTTTTAGATCATGGTAGGTGGCTGTGCCATGATAAGTGTGATCGCTGCATCTGCAGTAAACCAATGAACAATCAAGTATTCTGTCCAACACAACTGTCTGTCTGTTATGATAAAGACAGAGTTGTGTTGGAGGGAATAATTGTTTGTTAACTAACACTGTAAACAGAAAGGGACAGCAACCACTGAATTAAGTAAATGCTCTTCTCTTGCAAATATGAACCATTTGGAGACATAGTGTGTTCTGCTGTATCATGTACTCCTACTGTATGGGCGCACAAACTGAAATGACACTGCCCACTCAGAAAAACTTGAGGAAACAGACAGACACAATTACTGAAACTAAATGTCATAATACCCACAACTTAGGTTACGTTGACATGGTACATTACTTCTGTGGTTCCAGTGTCACAAATAATTTTTACAAATAAATACTAAATTTTGTTTCATTGACAACAGGAAGTTGTTCTAATAAAATGGTAGAAGAAAAGAAAATGAATCAACTGCAGGGTCCATAGACTTCAGAAAGAAAAGTGAACAACTCTCTTTGAAGCCTTAAGTACCAAATGGGATGGTGCTGACCCAACATACCCACACCTTCTTCATCCACTTACGCTCACACTGTTTTACATTCTTTACTCACAGCCCTCGTACCTGGGATCTACATAGAAGCTGCTGCTTGTTGATATAATTTGAGAGTAAAAAAACAAAATTTTTAAAATGAATTTACCACAAAATTATACACAAATCGCCATGTTCTGTACCAACTCTGATGACCAACTAATAACAATACTGCATCAAACAGTACATAAAAATGGCTAAGGCAGAAGACAACATGCAAGTGTTTTGCTGAAACTTGCACACAACACATCTTAAAGAAGGATAAGTATTTACTGCATTTGTATAAGCTGTGGCAAATGTAGACCAGAACAGAGATGGAGAAAAGGGGCAGAAGGGTGAGGGATGACTCGTTCTAACAACTCAATGGAACATCCAACATTTTCACACGGTCACTACCGTGTGTTCTCTGAGGTAGCTGCACCACACACTGCACCGATGTACCGTTTCACAACTTTGGCTCACTGCAAACCCATGTCATTATGTCAACTGCTGGAAATATTTGGTTCCATCTTTGGTGATAACAAATCAAGGCACACCCAAGTAAATAAAATATATCACTAAGATCCTAATTACAGGCAACATTATTAACACCTTCATTATTTAAAACTACAAGGAGTATTTAGCAGAAAGGACAAAGTGTTTTGTAATACCGCAACACGCTGCACGAGATATCAATATGAGGACCAGTGAGCAACAATGAAGCAATTAACTGCACACTTCCTGTGTATCAAATTACTCAAAGCAGTCTTACAAGATCAAAATGAAACACATAACTACTTCCATTTAAAAAGAAAAACAAAATGGCATGAAAGTGCAGGATTAGTTTATATTTTCTGTAATGACGATCTTCACACATGTTCCAAAAATGATGTGCCACTCCATGCCAGTTCAGCACCACCACATGCTGAGGGCAGATATAATCTACCTACATACTTAATTTTATGCTAAAAAGCAGCCATCATAAGCATGATACAGTATGGAACAGTCAGATAAAATTCATGTCCTCTTCTGAAGGCTATCAATATCAACTGTGCCTCACCTTTTACACATTTAAAAACAGATGGCATAATAAAAGAAAGATCATACTATAAACTCTTGGGTGCCCATGTTTAAACCACCTTTTCAACATAAATCCTTGTAAAATACATAAAACAAACGAGACATGGCTTCACTAGCAAGCTTACAGATCACAATACTGAATTCTGAAACATGCTGTCTTCATTTTGACATAAGCCACCTGTACCCACTCACTCTCTCACACACCAGTCACCAGAGCAACATACATTTTGCTGCCAATCGCTGATACATGAAGTTCAAGATACCAACAATGAAACTTCCAGTTGGAGTTGCTGTGTACAGAGCAGATGGAAATCCAATAACTGTGTCCATTTGCAGATTTAATGCTGCAATGGTAACCCCTCAACTGTTAACACACTGCTGTAACTCTTAATTGGCAAGCCAATGTGCAGTACCTGCCAATTTTTATACACATACTGCAACTGCCAGGGCAGCAGATGCACAACTATTCCATAAATTGTCACTGAAGAATTTTCACATTTCATTCTGTAAAACATAAACCGATACCCCAAATTTTCAGAGCCTGTTTTTCAAAAACTGTAAATGGCAGCACTTGGATTTTGTTAGTCACAGAAGCACAGCACTCAACAAGCACATCTCAATTACACAAAGTATTTACTTCCCCTATCAACACAGCAAAGATTTTAAAAAAGGTTATGGAATGAAATTTCATTATGTATCTTGAACTGAGTGGGCTCTTTGCACAAGTGGAATGCAACATGACACAGCCCAATCTGAATTTACCACCACATCACAACTTTATCAAAATATCTTAATTTCAAACTATTCCACTCATGCCAAGCATCTCGAATTCAATTCCCCAATGTTGTTCACCCTGTGACTGTCCTCCTCACTACCAACGTTAACACCACAATCTGCTTGTAACATCACAAGTATGTGCACGTTCAAAAATTCCCACCTTACAACACGTGCAGGCTGAACTATCACATAGACCTGCTATGTTTTGACTTGCAACCTGTATCAGCCGTCTGATAAAACAGACAATTTTTGGCCCACCATACATCACTTATACAGTCAAAAGAGCAATGTTATTTGGTCCACTATCGACAACTGCACTTATGTATCACACAGTCAACTGCTTCAGCCACTGACTCAAACACTGGTACACTTTCACGGTTTGCCAGATCTGATAGGTACATACGACCTCGATTGTAGTCCTTCACAGCCTGCTTAGACAGCTGAAACAATAGTAGCTTTCAATATTATGGAGTGAACCATGCAGTTACATTAAAGACGGGGGCCTGTTGTGTGTGTGTGTGTGTGTGTGTGTGTGTGTGTGTGTGTGTGTACAATCAAGTCACATTCGTTTTTTTTTTGAGTGAATTATATAAGGTCTCATACTCACTTAGATTATATGTCAGTGATGGATGAATGAATAAGAAGCCCAAATGAATTACAATGACAGCAGTACAGTGTAGTACTCAAAACATGTCCTGATGCCACTCTGTACACCACATTTTCTACATGCAGTGGCCTAGGTTGGAGCCTGGGCCCCCATGGTTCAGCTGGCAACTAACCAGCTGAACCAAGGCAGGTCCTGATCCTCTAATTACTCCATGCAAATCAATCACATCACAAACATCACAGGAGCAGAAGACTGCAAGGTTACAAAGTTCAGAACAAACAGCAATTTAAATACAACCAATTCTTTTGCTATAAAAATCTGTATTGCTTTGCAGCACAACAACTTATATTGTTTTGAACATACTGTCCTGCTGTTTCAGTATGCTGCAAGAGATTCATCCATGCTGTGATGTCATCAGAGAAAGATAATTTTGGTAGGCTGCAGAACCAATTTTCACCTCTGATTATAACTAAGGTAATTCCAGTGCAGCATTTTAAATGTTCACACATAATTACTCAATGATCTGCATAATGGCAGTCTTCTGTGCACATATGTGACCGTTCCAACTGCTGACTTACAGATGTGCTACAGTATTTGGTGTGGGACTTACCTTGACAAACTTCTGTTGTTGACTGTGAATCATTTATACACAAATTGGTGTAACACCACCAAGATTTTTAGATTCTCTTGCTGAAGATTCAAGTTTTCTGGGATGCGAAGCTGTATCACTGAACAAGTGGGTACTAATGTTTTGACGGCAATATGATCCTCCAAATGTCTGTAACTATTTGCCCAAACAGTGCAGAAGACGTGAATCTTCTGTTTGACATTATTCATGTCTCAGAACTTCTTCACTGTACACCGTTCCTCCTAGATCACATTACAAATTGAACCAATTCACACACATCATCACAACACTGTCAAGAGGGATGATACAGTGCTTCAGCTGCCTCAAATGCTGGATTGCAGGCATTGACAGATGTCATCATACGGTAAGCATGCGTGTATGCCACGGTGCAGTTCGTCTTCCTTACCGGTCACATATCATGCGAGGCCACACACCTCCAATGCAGCACAATAAGACCCTATTACAGGTGGATGTGTTATCCATAATTCTGCGTATATGTGGTTTCACTTCAACCACTTCCACAGATGCCCCATGACAGTCACACAGTTTCTGACATGCCCTGCCATCCTGACTGCTGTCACTGCATTGTGTTACGGGTTTGTTCAATCCCCCTTTTGCCACATTCAACCCCAGATAACAACTGCTACCTGTAAAAGAGTCATGTAACTGCCAAAAATATGACAGAAAAGAAGTAATTTAAAAGTCACATCCTAGAAGACTACCATCATCAGCAACACCACCACCAGAAACTCAAACCTGTCACAGTTCTGATTAGGGTCAACAGCTGTTAAAGCAACATTAATATTCAGAGGACTCTTGGAATGAATGATTCCACAGTCAGAACCACCTGGGACAATGCTGATTCAACTCTGTGGGAGTGCTCAAACCAACAAACAAACAAACAAACAAACAAACAAACAAACCTCAGAATCACTAGAGTTCCAAAACCCTAATTATAACACAAATAAGGAAGCTGGCCAAATGAATCAAGCATTACAATCAAAGGAACATGCCTGAATATGAAGTGGTCATTCAAGAGACAGTGAAGAATTGATACAAAAATGTGATCAACCACGACAGTGGTGACAGCTGACTGGCCAGCCATATGGTCAACCGTGACTTATCACAACCAAGTGTGAAGGACACAACAATGATACCAAAATGGCTGATCACAAGATGTTGAAATCCCAGATGATGAAATTCCACTGTGCATGCCAACAATGTGAATTCACTTGGAAGTAAACACAGCAGCATTGCTTCTGATGATCTGAAGACAAACACATTTAGCAGTTTGACTGTGCACTCCTCTTCTCTCCTCTCCTCTCCTTTATCCCAAGCACTTGTCTACTTTCTGCTTGTGTTTGTTGTGAGTCACCAAGTTGAGACTTCTATCAGAGCTACCAACATTTCAGAGAAACATGGAGGCAGAATGTTCTGCCACAATGCTGGTAACCATGAACAACCCTACACAGCTTTACATCCTACACCAAATGAACACCACTAAATTTATAATTACTACTGTATACTCTGTTACAGTCTTGCCCAAATAGCTCAGTCAATAAAGTGGCCAGGCTAAAGGTAGAATGGCCTAGGTTTTGATTCCTGGCATGGGAAGCAAATGTTCTCTTCTCCAAAATGGCCATACTGAATGGGTGACCTGGTCTCCTACTCAAAAAGGTACCACAGGTTCTGCGGCTGGAAGTAATGCAGTTGGGCACAAAGCTGATCATGCACCTCCACCTATTGCTGAGTGAAGCTATACTTCTACCATGCTTTCTAGTGTGGGTACAGACCTAATCTGTTACTTTCATAGTCTTGTAACACAAATGTTGCCACTTGACATTTCATTCAAAACCTATAAATCCTGTACATGGCATTCATACAGCACGTCAAAATGAATATAACAAGATGAAAGAAAAACAACTTTAATTGTTGACTGAAAAAAAATGAACTGGTGTTGATAAGAATACAAAGTATCGCACATTACTCAGATACTGGCAAATTAACGAACTTCTCCATTTCATCCTTCATACACTACAATTAACTGAATCAGAAAAACCCACACAAAAAATCCATAGGCATGAGGTCGGCTGAATGGGCAGGCCAATCAAAAGTCTTCCTCAACCAATCCAATGTTCTGGGAAAGTTTCATTTGAGTTTTGGGCACAGTGGGTGGGGTAGGTAGGCTGAGATTTGCCTGCAGCACTGCAATAAGAACTCTCATAACATTAAAAGACAGGAAACTGAAACTTAACATACCTAACGGCCGTGTTATTGTCAAAACCGGTACATATTTCAATTACTGGTAAAGCTGTCTGACTTTATTTCTGGTACACTCATTTCCAGATGGCCTCAATGTACCTCCTGTGAATCTCGGGTGTTTAATGTAAGTCTAACCTCATTTAATTTCAGCAGACTGTCATTATACTGACCATATCCCCCAAGATGGAAATGTTGAATGACAATGAAGCTACATGTGTGACATGTGTTAACTGTACAAACATAATGCATGCCTCACCTTATCATTCCCAACGACAGCATCGTCAGACAAATGTTGGACACAGAGCACCACATTGCAGTTCAGACCAATGTAATGAGCTGCCTGTAACACACAATACACTGTATCAAGGCACAGTCCTTCAAATGCGCTTGGCAAGAGGAAGGTATGAAGCACTGACAGAATGACAGCTGCCAGAGGAGAACACAGCTGGAACATTCCAATAAAGATAGTAAATAAATTAGAGTCATGTACACAGATCACCAACATAAAGGATCTACACATGCTACAGCCACACGTCTCTTTCTGTCCTGTCCTGTCCCTCCCTCAAAAATGGCACATCAGAAAGAAAAATGGTAAAACCAATAAACATTCCTTGGGCAACAATCCAGGGAAAGTGAGATCTGAGTGGAGTTGCTACAGACTGCAGCCTTCTGGGATGGCACAGTATGTCATTAGGTAAGCTGTTCCTGATCATTCTGCCTCCATTTTCAAGGGTTAAGATGACAGTACCACAGTCTTTGAAATGCTGGGAACCACTTTCAACACAATGTCACATCCCAGAAGACCTGAATCCTCAACCCCATGAAAAGTACCAAATTTCATACTTTCAAACTCAAGAACTGGGTGCCCAAAAAATCTGTCTGTGCTGTCCTGCTGTTTGGTATGCAGTATAACGCACTGTTATGGGAACACCCAAGCAAATGCCAATCCTAGGCTACAACAAAAACCCACTGTTTGTTATATGGTACAAACCACTGGTCTGCAAAATCACCAGATGGGTGCGTTTTCTGTGTGGTATAAATTTGAACAGTTCGAGGTTCCCAAAGTGGTGCTGCTGAAAATTCAACTCTTTGGCATGTTAAATCACACTGTTCAGCCAGAAATCGTGACAATCTGAAGATTTATGGTGCTTCCATCTTCAAGGTGAAGCAGTCGATTAAAAGTATGACTCATTCTTCTTGGACTATTTAACCATGAAGATGGAGGCAGTACGATCCTTCCCTGATGACACTGTCTCACATCCTGGTATGGATTCAACAGTACTTCTCTGTAGAATACTGGCAACCCACTTTGTGTGTGGTACAAACCGACTGCTTGAAGAAATCATCAAAGTGTGATCTCTGTCCTCAGTGAAAACAGAAGTGCCAGTGCTAGGCTACAGAGATGATGAACTCTGCTGTCTGCTTCTCCATGTCTATGCAATCCAAGACGAGCACATTCCTGGACTACTTCAACAATGAAGATGAGGGCAGCAGGTTCCTCTGACAGAACAGTTAACTATTTACCAACTGAAATGGCTTTGTATACTACAAGAATTCAATCTTCAAATGTAAACCCAAACTCACTATGTAAACTACACTATGCCAAATTGGTAGAAAGTAGGCTTTGTTCATGAAAAAAGGAACACAAGACTCAAAACTTCAGGGATATTATGGCAGGCATAATGCCCCAGTGGACCTGACTCAACTTCAGCAATGCCACTGTAACCTTGTAAGAACTCCACAACTTATAAAGAACTGGGTATATGCCCATACCAAAGCCATGGAGGCTATGGAGCGTGTTGTGCTGGTAATAACAAACAGCAGAACGTAACTGTTGTCCATTGCAGCTGCCTCTATGGGGATAAGACGTTTGCTCCACTGGCAAAGTTGTGGGTTGAAGTATGTCAGACCGTTCTTCCTGCAACAAGCATTTGTCGATATGAATATATTACATGTTACGTGCCTGCTAACACCAAGTGCACAGTACACAGTACACAAACCTTGTATCATGTATTCACATCTGTACACTCTAACAATCCTATAGCGCATATTAAAATATTTCTCCGTTCTTCCCTCAACCCTTGGTGCTTTTCCTTTGTTTGACACTGCCACTTGTATTGTACCTCACATTATTTTTTTGGGTGGGGTTTCTTGGTTCTATGGTCTGTATACAGTTACTTCTCCGACCCTCAGGCCATCTCCTTATTCACATTTAACCACCCACAATTGGCATGTCTTACTCTCCATCTTTGTGCTGGTGTACATTGCAATAAGAAACAAACACCAGTCCCCTTCCCACTCTCCTCCTCAATTTCCACATTTTCCAGATTCCAAGTACAAGAATTACAATCAGGCTACAAATATGAGTATAAACAGCCCAGTACCACATAAAGATATGACAGACCGTCTTTCTTATCATGTGACATAAATTCTGGCTCACTGCAGGATTGCTATGCAATAAAGCCATTGCACCAATGGACCCTACAAAAGAAACACTTCATATGACATTATTAATCTGAGCAAGGCAGGGCATGTATCTTTGTCATTGTTTTCTTATCATGCATTTTCTGTGAAAACAAAATGCAAGGCCATGATATACCCACCACCTCTCCCATATTTCTAATTGCCATGCTAATAGATTAGGTAAACTGGAATACCTAAAAACCAAAGAGAAAGCAATAACCAATTCACTGAACAAAATACCATGGAAGACAAAATTGCCCTCCGCAGAACCTTATTCCAACTAGACTCTAAAGCAAAAGACATGCATCCCAATGACTCATAACAGCATTTCTCCAGCACTTCACTGCACAGCACACTCAGAATCCTAACCCTATTCACAGATTTCTCAAGTAATCAGTTTCTTTGCTTCAAAAACTGTACTATATAAAACCAACAGTGCACACATAACCCCAACTTCCCCTCCAAAAACCAACCCCTGACGACTAAGGCACTATGATCCTAAACTCGCGTGCTGCCAAAGCTTCACATCATGTTGGACTTGATCCTGTGACAACCAAAATTCCCGCACATGAATCAATGTTTATTTTATTTTTTTAACATTCTAGGAAATGACAGTCCTTAAAGATAAGTACATTGTCGTGTGCTTGCTCTGAACCAGGTTTCCAGTTTAACAGTGGTGACGCAAGATTTTGCCACAATGTGCATAACGTCATAATACCTTAAAAATTATTAAAATCATAGCACAGCAACTGTATCAATGCAAAGAAAATGGCATAAAAATTACACGAATATTTGTGCAGCTGTACAGTAGTGAGGAGACTGGGACAGCACTGGCTGTACAGTGACTAGGCAATGGACTGGAATATACAGAGAACAATGGCTACTGGGAGGTCCTTCTGCCAGGGTTAAGCAGCTACGCAACTGAGACATGAACATGCATTACACATTGACAGATGCTGCTCAACACCACACAGCAAATACTTGCATGGTACTGCACTACTGTCCAGCTGCACAATTATTTTGCTAACTGTGTCTTGACACTAACCACTCTATGGGCAGAGTGACTAATGAGGAGCTGACAACTGCTCACAGCAACAATACTTACTTCAACATAGGGATAGCAATATCTTCTCTCCAGCTGGTGTTATGGCATGAACCACCCAGGTACACATCTCGCACGCAGTTGCTCCGAGTATTGGGAGTAGAGCCCAAAGGCAAAGACCGCAGTGGACGAGGTGACAGAGCCCACTCTACAGTACACAGAACATTGTGCTACATACATACACCACAGCAGTCAGCACTACTAAGTGACACATACAAAATATAATTATTTTACTAAAAATTACTTAAAATATTTAACTGTCTTTACCTAATTAATCAGCTGAGCTAAAAGGTACAACAGAAGCACAAACATGGTTTGTATTCCGTTGCTGCAATACAGAGATAATATACAGCCAAGTCAAATAAAAACCTTAAAAGTGTGAATATCAAGACACTACTGTTTGCAGCTCTAGGGACAGCAAGTTATCAGCATAGGTGAGAAGCACATACTGCATATGACAGACCTGGAACTATGCTGAAACTGACTAAGCTGTACCAAACTTGTCTGCAATAAATTAGCAGTAAAAACATTTTCATACTTTCATCTGACTGAGCCATGTTAAAAGAACTTACGTGGCATGTTTATGCTGTATTTGTACAACAACTTGCAATAAAACATTTGTTTAAAATCCAACCTACAGGTCTCAAGTGACTTTTACTTAACTACCTCATAGAATGTGTAACTTTTGAAACAGTCCCTGCATCATTAACTATTTACCGAGTTAATACTTGGGTATGTGCCGATTTGTGGGCAGGTCATTACACAGCCTCTGATTTTCTTTACATATATTAACCAACACTGTAATATACTGCCAGTTTTAGTACAAATCTCCAAAATCAAATCCAGCATTACATCTGCCCAGCAATTTTTAAGTTACTACATGCTGACTGACAGGCAGGCAGATAGACTAAGATAACAGTTTTTAAACAACTTTTAGTTATAAAAGTGTACAAAAGAGCAGCTCAGATAAAGCTCTCAAAGTGCTATTTATAGGGCCTGTTCCTGAATGGCAGCTCTAACGGAATGTCCTGCAATATGCTGGCTGCCACTCACAAACATGGCAAGATGGACACCATCTATTATGACACAAGCTTCCTGATCTACAACTGCTATAATAGAACTGGCATTAAAATTTATATCAGCAACATTCAACTGACTGAGAGCCACAGAGTGGTGAAGACACACAATTGCTGTTTTTAACCTTTAACAAAAATACTTCCCACTCTGTTCTTGGGCTGGCACGTGAGAAGTGACTCACCCACTCATACATCCTCCACTGCATAAAATGTTTTCCTTGTAACAACACAACTCAAATAAAAACCAGATTCTTCTTTGTGCTTGAATAAATATGGAAGTGGAAAATATTAATGTGAAAAACTAGGAGAAAGACAATGAACAGAAGCACCTTCAAGTGAATCAACACAACTTGGTGCACACCATGCAGAACAACAACTGCATGCACATCACATGACACACACTAATGGAACGAACAAGATCATGAGACTTCTAATTTAGTCAGCACAGACCAGTCTTGTTTCCAACATCACAAATCCATAAATATGACAGAGGTAAATACAAGTTGCCCCAATACATGACATAAAAGAATATATGAGGGGTAGACAAATGGCTGCACTAATTCTTAAGGTAAACAACAAATGGTGATAAATGGTCAGCCTCACATCCTGGCAACTTCAGCCCTGGAAAAGTTGGTATGGGAAGTACACTTCCCATATCAACTTGTGACCCCTTGCATATGTTCTGCATTGGCCTGATGATGGCTGTTTTACAGCTGAAACATGTAGCCCTGATGTAATTGATATTTCATCACTGTGTTGATGTACATATGTTGTGTTTTAGACGATAATATACATATATTTACTACTACACAACAGGATGGCCTCTATAAAAAACTTCTTTAAGTCAGCTTATTATGTCTAATTTCTCTTGCATACTGATTGCCTTTCGCTAATTTTTCATGTGGATTGCATTAGGTGGTGTAGATTTACATTATGTGATGCAGATTTATATTAGGTGATGTAAATTTACATTGCCACTCACAATTTTAAGAAGAGTCAATGCTACTGCAGAGGAAACTAAATGAGCTGCATGATTAGATCACCAACATAATCAATCCATACATGTGAATGAAGGCAAGACAGGGATGTCATTCTCTGCTAGCCTGCTAGAGACAATAAGTGTGTCATGGATTGTCTATGCCGAATAGCATTAAACCAAGAATTATTGCACAAATTCAAAAAGCTGTGTAATTTTCAAGCTGCATTAAAGCAAAATCACAGAAAAAGGGTTCGCATATAACAAGACCTGCCTGTACATACTTTTACATCCACTTGTTCCCTATTACCCCACAGTATCATGCCACGAACACCACTATATAATACTAACACTTCATACCACACTGAAAACTATACTGTACCACCAGGTTTAACATCAAGACCTCTACATACTTCCCACAGAGTGCAACTGTGTGTCCTACAAGATTCTCACAATAGATTCCATTAATTCTCTGGTCTCTGCAATGACACTGTTTTCTGTGAAGTTGGAACAGACTTGTTACATGTTATTTATGTGAATTCTGATTGGCTAGTGTCAGTGTGTCTTTAATGATTGCAGATTGTACACACCTTTAAAGCCGTCACATCCAGATACATGTGTGCACAATTTATTAAAAACTAACAAAGGAACATAACTTTAGTGTTAATTATTTCAAGTTCTTAAAACATTAACAGCTGTTCTATCTGGTATAAAACCTGCTGTGAAATAAACTCATACTTCAAGTAGCGCCATTCCCATTGTGTTTGTTAGAACCTAAGGTAATAATTCTATAAGGATATAGCACAGCACAGCCGCAGCAGCACTGGCCGAAACATGTAGCTGATAAGTTATATACACCTGATAATATAGTTGTGTTATGACTGCTATATCCTTATAGAATTATTACCTTAGATAAACTCATAATTCTGATACTACTTGTCATATATGAACATAAGCTATTACATTATTTTATCTGACAACTTACATTTCTGCTTCATGGCAGGCGGTGTAGTGCCCACCACTACCGTTACATACCACAAGTTTGAATCTGTGTGTTTTAGTTCGTGCACTGCAGGTCATATTAGGGTTTCACTCACCATATTTACTGGAGACGCCGTTCACTGGACACTGAAGGTTTGTAAGTGCAGTGAACTCAGGAATAGAGGCTACTAACAGTTGTCAGATAAAATAATGATCCTATATAACAACACTCACAAAATATAATTTGCCATTTATATGTGGGTTATGGCTGGCCATAAGCAAGCATCTAATATTTTGTCCCTTGCAGCACAAAACCAAACACCTACAAAAAATAATAGAACATCAAAATTCACGCTAACAAGCAAGATGAAAATAATAGCATTCAAACAAAATTACAGTGCAAATTCAGTTATTCCATAATAAGCAGCTTGCTTACCAAATCTCTTCCACCCAATATCACTAAAATTCCATGTGCCATCCCATTATGCCACTTCACGCCCAAACAGTCTGGTCTACATTTAGTAAGACAAAGTCCATACTGGACATGATTTTCAGTTACACTGGTCAAACAAAACTCCTGACTTTCTAAAGTTTATGCAATTCTTCTCTGAACATACTTCCATGAAATGATATGAAACACTGCAGTGTCTTGATGTCAGTGAGTGACGGGACAGCTGAAACTGCCATAACATCAGAACTCCAATACGAAATGTCTGTGTGTTCCCAAGATCTTATGAAATATGCATAATAAAAATACAAAATATAATTACAAAGAATGAAAAGCATGGCAGTTCATTTTTAACAAAATACAGACACTTTTTAGAAGCAACAAATACATTCAATGATTGAAGAGCATCTCATTCCACACAGCTTGCAAGCAATCAATGTCACTTAATGAAACAAAGGAGCTTGAATGATCTAAGAGTGATCTGCCCAACAATGGGAGAGTGGAAAAAGTCAAGTAATAGCCCTGTGGCTTCATCCCAATATGTCAGACCAGCCACGAAGTAAAAGGAATGGTATTGCAATGGGTCATCAAGAAATGTCCAACTCCTGAACACTGTGACCCACCTATATTTATTTAATTAAGATTTATGGCTTACTTAGAGTATATGGTGAATTAGTATATTTCAATACCACAAAAAATACTTTCCAAATCCATGTATGTAACATCTGTTTGGCTACACATGCAGGTGTGTATGACTCACTTCAGTCACAAGAAACAGGTTGCAAGATTTTATTGGTAAATAACCCTTAGGAGATTTTCTAGTAGGAATGCAACTGTTCAGTACCCTACTGTGGCCCAAAACACAGAGATAACATTATGAAATTTACTCTCCTCACTAAGGAGATAGTCAAAAAATTCCCCCCAGTTCATGGAAACTGCAGGGTCAGTGCAGTGATCACAAGCACCCACCACTTGTCCATATCACGAGCCACATTTACCCAGTCCACACCCCTCCCACCTATTAATGTGGACACATCCTCAGTTGCAGCAATCCCAGTAAAAAACTGATACTTCCTCCAGGAAGTTCTGCATTGTGCTGCCATCATGTCAACTGTTACAATGTCACTGGACTGGCCTCATATTCCATTCATTTCACAAAAGAACATCACTTTGTTACAGAAACTAAGACAACTTTCAAATACTAAATGCCACAATAAAGCTTCAAATCTTCTGCAATGTGATGCCACAGTTTCATGTGTTCTGCAAGACTGTAGTGGTCAAGCAGTACAAAAAAATCAAGGCACTATCAAGCCATCAGGAACCAATCACCCAACAACACAGCATCTCACCCCAGAAGACATGAATCTTCACACCATCACTGTGAGAACCTCGAATCTTAGTTTCAAAATGCAATTTTTGTGAATTTCAAACACTGTCACTTACAAAACCGGAAGTAACGTGTACTAAAAAAACTTAAGACATTTGATAAACCAGCCCACCTGTTTGGGTGAAACACAACAACAAAAAACTTCAAGTGGAAGATTCTACATGTATATGCTAAAATGAAAACCCCTTAGCTTAAGGAATTTTATGGCCTAGTATTCTAAGTGTGATATGAGTGGAAGAAATTCCTGCACGCTGTTGGAAACTCAAAACCATGCACCAACGTGCATTACACCAAGATGTGAATGGCTTAAGTTTTGGGTGGGGCCAACTAACAGTACAAATACCTAGAATTTTTGTGAGGGGGGAGACAATAGTCTGTAGAAGGCGAGTGGTTTTGGCTAGGACTAACTCCCATAGTTTGTGAGCCTCACTTTCATAACATTTAAACTCAGCCACGATAGCACAGAACTGCTCAAAGTTCACGTTCAGCTGTTCCAGTGGAATGTCCTTCACCTCTCGACCTAACACACCTGCAATGAGAAGCACACACATTATGAGATTTGCCAAAGGACGGTGAAAGATGCATCATCACAAAACATCAAGTTGAATCAACAAACAATTGCCCTATTTCCTCTCCTCCACACCAGGACAGTCCTTGAGCAGTCAACAGTTTGAGACCAGCTACAAATTTTATGAATCTTAAAAGTTCATCACTATGTTCACAACTGCCCAACACTTGTCCCCCAGAGCCAGACCCTCCCACCATACTTGTTCAGGATCCATCTGTACTGATGTCTGCCAAATGGTCTGTTTTGTTTCCCCACCAAAACCCCATATATTACTCTTTCTCAACTTGCATAATGTAATGCAAGTGCAAATTCTGTGAATTATTTGGTTCTTCTGGGATGTGACACTGTGTAACTTGGTAGGTACATACCGATGTATTGCAGGAAGATGTCACCTCCATCATCAGGGTATAAAAACACAACACTCTGCAGGAACAAATATGGTCACAGTTCCCAGCCTCCCTCACCTCCATATAGCCATATCACGTTCTCCAAACACAGCTACCAAGTTTCTATGAAATCTCTGAACCCATGTACCAAACCACACAGCAATGCGACCATAATCTTTAGGTCACCGCCAAAAGAACCACACAAATCTTATGATTTCTGTGAAGTTTCATTGACATATCGGACTACTGTAAGTGGGTTTCTTACACAACATTTATGAATGTAACTTACCTCTTTGACTTGCAACAATATTCCTCAAGTCTGAAAGTGACAAGTTCCTGTTGGTTAATATTCTAAATGCCATGCACACCTGAAATGGTATTGAACAATATTAAATTACAGGATAAATTTCAATTATTTACTGAACAAGTACTACTGTCACATACAACAATATTTAGTATAGTATAGTATAGTATAGTGTAGAGTTTGCACTGAATGATAGCAAGCATTCCCTGACTTCAATCTGCTCTTAATGTCTTCCTGATGAGAATTTTCATCACGGTTTTTTCCAAATATCTGAACTGTTCCGCCATTTCAAACAAACTATTAACAATCTTCATCTTGTGCTGTAGTCCTGCATTCTGATATCAAGATATGACCATGTAATTACTATCACCATTTACTTCTAGTCCATTCTTCTTACTAGCAACTACTAAAGCTTCTGTGTTTTTCTTTAAGGTATGTACGTTTCCACCCAATATATCATCAACATTAGCATAAAACAAATGCTGATGTGTACCATTTAACTTCAAGCTATCCTGGTTTACCTGAACCTGCCTAATGACATACTCTAAAGCAAAGTTAAAAAGCAATGGCAATAAAGCATCTCCTTGTTTCCGATTAAAAGGAAACACGTCAGACAAATGCCTGCCTACCCGGACAATGCTATAGGTTTCATTCAGACACATTTATATTAGCTAACATTTCAGATATTACAACACAATATTTAACTTTAAAGCACAAGTCACAATACCTCAGCTGCTTCCAAAAGGGAAACAATTCTCGATCTATGTGAGGTGCAGTATTTAAAAATCTCACTCTACCACACACACACAAACCTCACAATGGGTGTTAAAACAAAAAAGAACACAATATGCTGCCTCATGCTACCTGCTACGTTCAGAGTACCAATGAACGTTTTTCAATAAGTATGTTCTATTTGTCACAAAAATTAAACAAAAAACCTTACAACATTAAATGCAGCTCATTTATTCAAATGAAGTGATCACTTTTTTTTATCATAATGCCAGAGCAAATTTGTCCAATCTTTACAAGCGCTGGAAAATTCAGTTGTGGTATGAATTAGTCCCATGCACCTGCAGCCATTCTAAAATTTCTATTACTTCATTAATGTGCAATCAGTGACCTCCCAGTTTTGCTTCTGTGGCCCAAACAAACGTTTTGTCTCAAGTTATGATTCTTCAGCCCTACAAAACCCCCAAACAGCACACGCCAGACACAGAAGCTACTGTAGTCATTTCACTGGAAACTTATGGACCCTCCGTCCACCTATTTGGACGCTGGTAGCACAACAGTGAGGAAGTGGAAATGGTGGGTCTTTGTCAGTGACTATGAATGCAAGTGCCCAGTTTCTAACGTAATGGAATTTTTACACCTGCGGCAAGATTGAACAAATCCATCAATGTGCTTTGGCATTTTTACAAAATAACGATGTTTTAGTGGAACAAATGAGCTCCATTCAACACTGTTGTGAGTCCTCCATTTTTATGACCTTGGGAACCATCCACTGTAACTTAATAACAAAGGCATAAATAATATAATTTACTTACATCTGCTAGGCAGAGTTCTCCAGAACCAGATGTGTCAAGGGCATCAAATGCTTCCCTCAACTTGCTGCAATAAGAGTTAGTGTCTTAATACGGTGGTGGATTCCAGTTACAAATGCACTCTCTAGAACTGAAATAAACTATACACATAGGAATAATTTTGTGTTTGCTAAATTTCAACAAACTGCCCAAGACAGTCATCTGCTGCTCATCAGGCCAAAATCAAACTTTACTTCACAAGAAGTGACGGTTCCCAACACACAGATATATTCATAACTTGCCTTTAACACAGCATGCATTTATATGTGTTTACATTAAACCAGCTACACAGCCATTTGATATTTTATTCCATGCAATCCAGGGGCACAATATGTGGGTGGTTCACAGCCATGTGCCTCCACTGTGCAGTCAATGCTCTGGTTGCCACCTTCCCTATGCCATCAGCTGATGTGTCACTCAAGCTGCGGCAACAGTGTAATGTGCAGGATCACTTCCAGAATTTGTCTTTACTATCTCTCACCACTAATCACATCTGCACAGAACACAGAACCCTCAACCCTACTCACAAACAACCAAACTACATACACTGTCATTGTATCACTTCACAACTAGTAGCTCCCACTTGTTGTTCATTTGTACATCATAGTAATGTAACCCAATCAACAAACTGTCTGCATGCTGTAACTGATAGCTGTCAGATAGAATAAAGATTGTGTAGTGCAGAAGGAAACTTCATGCACAAGATGTGGCTTTCTTGTGCTCTGGTGTTCCAGCACCTATTCAATAAATCCAGCAATGCAGATACCAGCTATGCCATAGCTTCAAACAGGGTACAACTGAGGTTTAAAAACTTCTGCAGTTCTCATGGTAGTTGCATCAGTAACAGCGACAGTCTTGTTCCATCTTCATCAACGTTGTCTGGCCACCTTTTCCTTGATCAACCCAGATTTCTTCTGCCAGTGGTAGTGTATTCATACGTTAACTTGGAAATGAAGTATCATTCACCCTTTAATAAACGTTGCTTCCGACTTAATCTATGTGCGTTCAAAAATTACCAAAATTGGTATTATTTTTCCAATATGAACAGGCACCCAGGGATGCACGGTCTTCAGAACATGTTCCAACTGAAAAGTGTCAACTGGTTCACACTCAGTACCCTCACTGTAGCTTCTCTGTCTCATGTGATCCCAGATAGGAGGGCATGAGTGTTTGTGTCATCACATTCAGAATGACTGAAAAAATGGAGTAAGTGCACAATGTATTCTGTCAAAACTAGGGAAATATTGCAAAGAAATGAATTTTGGAGTGGATTCCATGAGCCATACTCAAGTTTTTGAAAGGTTTTGCTATTTTAAAGAAGGATGACAACTTGTGGAAAGCAATAAACATCCCAGCCAACTGCTGATGAGAAGGAACAGTGACAGGACTGACAAAGTATTTGCCTTATTCAAAAGTGACAGAAGATTAATGATCAGAGAAATGTCCAAAGAAGTGGAAATATTCATCAGTTTGTGTCATGCAACTGTGAGTTCAGATCTGGGTGTGAGACAAGTGGCGGTGAAGTTAGTTCCACGAGTGTTCATAGCCGAACAGAAGGAGAAGTGCTTGTTTGCAGCCACTGAATTGCTTCAGTGCACAGAATCAGATTCAGGGTTTTTAAGACACATTATCACTGGTGAAGGAACACAAATCTATGGCTATGATCCTGAAACAAAGGCCCAGTCACCGGTTTGGAAATCTCCTTTGTCCCCACAGCAAGACAAATGTGTTGCTCACAGTTCCACAACCCCCCCCCCCCTCCCCAAATCAAGAAGGTAGTGTGCATCGTGAGTTCGCATCGGCAGGTCAAACAGCAAGTAAGGAATATTATTTACAATTTATGCAGTGTCTCTGTGACTCAGTATGCCACAAGCAACCAGAAAAGTGATTGTCAGGGCATGGGCAAATTCACCAAGACATTGCACCAGCCCCATCATCGCAGCTTTTGCAACACTTCTTAGCCAGACATGGACACCTACAAGTGTAGCAACCTCCACATACTCACAACCTTGCACTGTGTGACTTATTTTATTTCCCGAAAATAAAACTCAATCTGAAAGGCAGAAGATTTGACAATGTGGAAATCATAAAAACAATAATGATGCAGCAAATTATGCAGTTCTTAGGGTTTATTTTGATGTTCTTATTCTTGTGAAAGGCACCTGGAAGAGGTCATCATGTTAAGTCCTGTTTTGTTTTATCCTCAATACTGGCAATTTGGTTTCTTGTATATTAACAAACATGTCAGTTGGTCTCATTTTATTTACAAGATATTGAATAGTTATAACTGCAGTAGTCTTCTGAATATTCCCTGACTGTAACAAGAAGTTACATGGTGCCATCTTTGCAGTTGTGCACTCAAGTGATTTCTGCAACCAATGCAGGCTTAGTCACTTCACAACAGTAACATCTCACGTTGATGTTAATCTAGGCAATGCTTGACTGTAAGTGAATGGACTGAATGACTCACTCACTCACTCATTCACTCCCCAGACCACAGTCACTTCTTCAGTAGCTAGACTCCCTCAGCTAGACAGTGAACTCCCCCACTTTACACAACACAGAGTTTCATTGCTGCATTCACATGAACTTGCTGCCTTGCCGTACCATGAGCCCAATTAATCCTCTACATCTTCCAAGTGGTCTCTTTCCTACAGGTTTCTCCCACCAAAAGCATGTATTAATTTTTCTTCTCCACTACACATGCCACATGCTCCACCCACCTCTTCTTCCTTGATTTGACCACCCTAGTAATATTTGGTGAGGAGTGCAAACCATAAAGCTCTTCATTATGCAATTTTCTCCAGTCTCCTGTCACATTCTCCCCGTTTGGTGCAGTATTTTTTTCAACATCCTGTTCTTCCCTTACTGTCAAGACCAAGTTCCACACCCACATAAATCAAAGGTAAACATTACGGTTCTGTACACTTTCATCTTTCTACTCTTTGATAGCACATGGGAGGACAAAAGATTCTGGACCAAATGGTAGCAAGCACTGTTTCTGTATCTGGTATTTGGATATGCAAACAATTACTGTGGAACAGAAAATCCACATTTCATACATGATGTTACACTGCTTGATGAAGTTGGTGCACCTGGAGAGTGTAACTGCAGCTGCTTGCATAATTCATTCAAAAATATATCCTAAGGCAGGTACTCCACTTGGCTCAACAACATTCAGCACACAACACAGTAGGAAGGCAGCATCAGATACTGCATGTCACAAGTTAGGGGTAAAGCCGTCCCTGCGCACACCAAGATGACATATGGGATGATGGAGTTACAGCTCTACTCATTAGAACCTTGGCACTAAATGGATGTTAGTGGTCAGCCTCACACCCCAGAAAGAATGACCCTGCCAGGAATCAAATCACAATGGTCCTTCATCCAGTTCCATGTCAAAAACTAAAATTATACTGTGTTGGTGACAGATGCATAACTGGGTGAGGAACATCGGTGGTGCGATAATGAAGTACTCCAAGATAAACCTGTCCCAGTGCCACTCTGTCAAACACATCTCACATGGACTGGCTTGAGATCGAACCTAAGAGTACATGCTATAAGTAACTATCCACCTGAGAAATTGCACTGCCCTAGGTTGTGCAGGCTGTTTAGTTGCGATCTCAGGTTCCGTGCCCCTCCAAACATACACAGACACAAACACACACACACACACACAAAACAAGATATATGTCTCTTTCCACAAGCACATAAGTCAATGTGTTAATTTTCCAGTAACAGTAAGTGCATTAATGTAGAGACCAATAAACTTTGGAGATTTCATTATTAATCATATACTGTCGATAACAGTAATAAGCTGAAATCGCAAGAACACTGACAATTTTAAATCTTCAAGATAATATGAACAGGTACAGATTAGGACCTTATTTTCTTAAAAGAAGGGCATTGGTCAGCACCATGTTTTATGCAAATTATATGTACATATTTTATTTTGTTGTGACCACGTATCATCTAATGTGTGCCTTGGCAATGTAACCTGTTCACCAATAATGGCCTCCTGATGATGACCTGTATAGATCACAAAGTGCCGATTTACTACAAGATATTTACAACTGGTATGTGTACAGTGAGTGATGGTATTTCTACATGATTCAGTAAGGCTTCACATGATATTCTGTATGAGTGTCACATGCATTGATCATGTTCTCTTGAGCAGTGGCAGTTCTGACCTCGACCCGAAACATGCAACTTACATCAACTTGTCGCCCAGCTGCACGTGTGCCATCTTGACTGGCTGTGCAAAATCCTTCAGTCCCAGCTCCTGAACACTTATGTTTTCCCGTAATACCTATTGAGGGGAAAACTGTAATCATTATACATTCAAACTACACACCACTGGTCCAATGCCACAGGGAGTCACATTCGTTAACCCTTTCAGATGAGGTGTGATGGCCAAGGTCAGGAAATATCCGTTGCCAGGTGAGTGACACACGTTACTTTGTCCACATGTAACCTTCTGAAAACTGTGACAGTATGTTGTGACTTTCTATCATGCAGGCTGTAGTGGTGCAGTGATGGGTCTGACAGTAGATCACACTCTACTGAGACAGAAGTAGAGTAACATGTGGATAAAGTAATTCACCTGCACTTCACCTGACCTGGAAACAGATCAGCTGTAGCAGAAATTGCACTGGCACAGCACCCAGCCATTAATAGAAACCATCCAAAAGGGTTAAACTGGTGGATACAGCTGTGTATGGACACCACTCAAACACAATGAAAAGTTTCAGAACAAATTAAATCAGAAACACATAAAAAATGGAATGTGTAATCTTAAGAGTAATTTCCAAATTATCACTTCTGAATGCTGAACACATTAACAAGTGCTTACAGGAAGTGGCAGTCATGCTGTAGCACAGTGCTGGCCAACTCAACCCACAGCAGTGTCACATAATTTGTTAAGGACTCACTTTAGGGCCACAGCTGTGTATACATACATAGTCCTGCCATAAGTTCTGTTACAATTTTCATGCTGCCCTAAGCTGGAGACAAAGAGGTGGGAGGGTTGTAAGGATGGCTGTTTTTGGACTATTGTCTCTTCAGGTACTTATGCCAAGGCAGTTTGCTCAAGTCTGGACAGCATCAACATGGAGTGGGGTGTCAAGGAAAACAATGTGGCTGTGATTGCCCTTCACAATTGTGGAAAATCCTAGTCTCAATTTTCGAACCCCTACAACCATTGAAAATTTCGAGAATGTTCATCTATTGGGCAATTAAACATTATGAGGAACTCTGGAGGAATGAAGAAAGGGCTGATAGGGCTCAGTCAGGACGCCTGAGAAGTGTGACAGCCCAAGCCACTATAAAAACAGTGCAGGAGCGGATTCATCGAAATCCGCTCTAGAAACAGATGATCATGTCCTGAGAACTGAACATATCAATCCAATCAATGTCGCGCCTCATCAGGGACAATCTAAACATGAGAGTGCACCGCTACTCAAAGGGACACATCCTTACTTCTGCTTTGAACGCGATCCGACAGACAAGAGCAAAGCGTCTCCTCCAGTGTCACGCCAAGCACAGGCATGAAAACACTCTCTTCAAGGACAAGAAAATTTTCACCATCGAGGAGCAGTACAACCACCAGAACAACAAAATTTATGCTCAAACATCCCTTAAGGTGTGTTCTGAGGGTGCAGAGATGTTGTGTAGTTGACACACATTGATTTCTTTTGGTTGTGGTTTTCTTTTTAGCATTCTTACATGTACTGTATGTTATTCATAAGCTAAATTTACTCATGCTTAGTTCTCGCCTCTCTTACGACCAGGCATGGGAGGTATGTAATTTCCTTCCATTTCTTTTGTTTATAACTGGACTCATTAAGTGTATCGCGCGAGCAGCATGTGAGCAACACATGTAACAATAGTTGCTCTGTTCTGCAGAAGCAGCCTGCTGCGTAGCTCGAACTGTGTCTGAGCAGCAGAGTACGAAGCTGGACAGTCAGTGAGTACGAACAGTAATGAAGAGTCCACCGGAAAGAATTGTCACTTATACATTTTCGTTGTACATGCTATTACTCCATACTCTTGCACAATAAAACTCCAATATATTGTACTTAGGGATTATTGTGTGTGTGTGTGTGACCCGCCCGCCTCCCCGTCTTAACCAGAGTTACGAGCTCCATCCTCCCTGGGAACAACATCTAAGATACGTTCCTAATCGGGTCCGCAACAGATACAACAGGGAGGCCATCACCCTTCCTACGTCATGGTTTGGTGGGAGGTATCCCATCATGGGTGACACATCTTCATTTTTGCAAGAAAGAGGTGAAACTGGTGTCTGAGGGTATCAAGAGGATGTGCTACAAGGAGTTGTGAAACATCATTACATGACCCTCTTCAGTGGTCAGGAATGGGTCTTCCAGCAGGACTCAGTTCCTACCTAAAAGGCCAAGACAACTCAGGAGTGGCTGTAGAGGAACCTTCTGGCCTTCGTCAGCACCGAGAATTGGCTTTCGGGGAGTGCAGACCACAAGCCCCTGGACAATAAACTGTGGGATGTTTTGGAAGACATGGCATGTCAAAAGCATCACAACAGCCTGGAGAGCCTGAGGAGATCCCTTGTGAAGTCAGTGAAAGAGATCCCCTCGGAGACGGAGCGTGCAGCAACAGAAGAGTGGCCGAAGTGTCTCAAGGCTTGTGTCAAGGCACAGGGTGGCTATTTGGAGTGACATTATTATAAATGAAAACCTAAAACTATTGCAAATAAATTATTTGGCTCAAAAAGTGGATGTTTTGTTTAATTTTCCTTCTAGGTCACATTGTACTTGCAACAGAGCTTCTGGCAAGACTACGTATATATCGAAAATGGGGGGGGGGATTGAATTCACTAGAATGCTGTTATTTACAAATGATAGAAGTGTGGCTGAATAACAAGGTAGTAGAATTTACTAAACTCTGTATGACACAGAGAAATATTGGTTTACCATGTGCTGTCTTAAAGTGATGAGTTACAGTTTCTGTACATTTTCTCTGCCAATGACGTTGCCATATAAAGCTCTGTTGACCTGTTACATTTTGTGTTTAAACTCTATTACTAAAACTGTTCAGGTCACCAAGAGCTGTGTGCGGCCCACAGCACTGCTGTAGCATGTGAACAGTCTAATACACAAACTGCCAGCTTTGTTCAACCTCTTTTACTCTCTTCCATAGTTATTGCTCTCTCTCGCCCCTTTGTTCAAACAGTTCTGTACCTATCACACAAAACCTGCTACAAGCCCAGCTACATGCCATATTACTTAAAGGTAGTCTGATTCTTCTCACAGAAGTTAGACACATTGGCTTCCATAATTGCACTTTTCTGTATCTTCCTCCCCTCCCCCCAACAAATGAAGTATGCAATAATAAGAAAAAGTACTTAACTACAGCTGTAAACTGTTTAAAGATACAAGGTGTGACACAAAAGTTACCAAACTTGTGGTGTGGAGCACTTGCCAGATACAATGCAGCTGTAAGCTGCTACATAGTGCTGAAATGATTTATTGTTAATCAGTAGGGGCGTTGCTACAACAGATGTTTAAGTGTGTTTGTGTTCTGTAATCATCAGAGCCCAGTAAAATTACAGACCTTACAAGCAAAGAAGTTGCATTAAGTTTCAATTACCCTTGAAAGAACAAACACCTGCCGAGACTTAAGAAATTCTGAGAAGCCTCCTGTGAAAACACCATGAATACAACACAAACCCCTGAATTGTATTCACATTTCATAAGCAGCAAAAATGGGGATGAGGATTCTGAAGGTTCAGATTGTCCATCGTCAATTTGAACTGACAGAAGCATGTCAAGCCATCCACAATGACAGGTGGCATATGATCATGAAGTCTGCTATATTCTAGGCCTACCACACTGTACATGTGAACCCACTTTAACCAAAGATTTCAACACAAGGCAGACTGCTGTAAAATCTGTGCCCTATCTGCTGAATGATAACCACAAACAAAAACTGCCTTGCTGTATGCCAGCAGCAGGTACATCAGGCCAGAAGATGGTAACTTTTTTGAGTTCTTCACAGAGATTCAAGCTGAACTACAGGTGGTGCTGGAAAGCATCAAGAAGTGGGAGATGAACTGAACCCAGTGTATGAACTGTGAAGAGAACAATACTCATGTGCAGCAACTAATGTAAGCCTGAAATTGCTACAATGCCTAAGTCCAAAATCTATTGTCTCACACCTCATAAGTCAGCACCGTAAGGTAAGCTGGCATCAGCCAGGTTTAGAACACATTGTGTTGTCTTCTTTTGCAGCTTCTCGTCCATGTTCCAGCACTGAGGCTCCCTAACACTGCACACAGCTACAGTTGGGATGATCTCAGCACAGCAAGGCATCATTATACCTCTCTACCCCTTTTCTGCCAGAACATAACACCAGGTGTGATGTGCAGAATAGAATTTAAATGGGAGCTCCACAAGGTGGTCATTCAATAGCTGACGATCACTCTGTGTGACAGGTGTAGCTGACAATATGCACGAAAGGTTTAGAAAAATATTTACAGCTTCAGGCAGTATGGATGTTCCTCAAATGGACTCAGTGCTTCTCTTGCCTGCCTGCCTGCCTGCCTGCCTCTTGATCCACAAAACAATACAATGAAGTAATGTCATCACTATCACATATGGGTCCACCTGTCCATTAGCTTCCTTCATACCTCTCACATGTGAGTTCAAATTTAAAATAGTACTTTGGCAAGGAAATGTTCAATGAGAATTCACATCAGAGTGTAATAAAAAAATATTCAATGACTCAACTACCTGTGCGGATTTGATTTCTCCTAAAACAGTGAATGTGACAAACACCATGTAATTTATGCTGTCTATCCTTCAGAAAGATTTGGAAATACAAACATCATTGGATAATTTCTGAATCCTGCTTGGTTTTGTAAGCAAAACTAGCCTTGTGCCAATCTAATGATGGGCTGCGACAATAATCATGCTACTTAACAGCCTCTGTCCCTCAGTCATTTCTGTATTTGCACATCAAAGGAAGTGTTAATTTCATGACAGTGGTTCCATACAATTGTGCAATGCCAGACTGTACACCTGATGCTCAACTGTTTCTTCAGTTTTACAGTGTATACAATACCATGTACCGTACAGAGGACGTACAACTTAGGAATGACGTACCGAACAAACACACAATCAACACAACTGAAGTGTTTAGGCAGAAAACTTTGTGAAGCACAAGTAAACATCCCTTGTTCCATTTAGCCACACACATACTGCATACATCATAGGCTGACATGGAAACCTTGTTACAGTACCATGAATTGTGCTTACACTAATGGTTCTCCGTCCCTCGCTGAGGGCCTACATGACACCCAGAACAGCACTCCTTGTGGGGGTGGGGGCTAGAAAGCAGAACCTGGGTGTAAAAGCATGTATATTTCTGAGAACACAACCTGGTAACAATGGTTGCCATACCAATTAGGATGTGACTTAAACATGCACACTTGCTCACATAAGGGTACTATAAGAGGCTGCTGTGATACACTCATGACTCACTTTGGCTGTACAGTTGAGAGCAACTGGCACGCTTTCAAACACAGGTATTCCCTGCCTCTCCACCAGATCTTGCAGCATCATCTGACCTGTTGTCAGATCTTCATATTCCCTGAACAAACAAAATTAATAAGCTACAATGCCATGATCTGGATTTAAACCAATTATGCGACAGACTGTTTGACCAAATCCTCAAACTGTGATCTGCTCAGGTGAGGATTTAGTTTGCAGCTGCCAATTCTTCACCAAAAAACGTGTAGCCATGACACGGATTTAGTTACCACATTCTTTCTACATGGTCATTATTTTATCTAACAAGTACTTCCTTCAGCCTGTTTATTGTACTAGCACAGCCCACTGCCCACATGCACAGCAGAGTTGTGGAAGGAAGTGTCAGCATTTTCAGATGAAATAAGGTGCTGGACATGTTCCAATCCCACACATATGTAGGCATTTCATTCACAGCTTCACTTCACCATACAACTGGTGAAGAATCCACAGAACATGACTTTTCTCTAGGCCAGCAGTCCCTAACCCATCAACTGCAATCAACTGTTCAATCACCATATATTTTAAGTCAAACGTTGAAACATACATTAATGCCCACATTCTACAGAAAAATGCTCATCACATCAGATAGTTTTGTGACACGTTGCCTAATCTGAACCAGAACTTAATATACAAGCAATGTTATGTGGAATCTTATGCCTCTGTGATTAAACACAATTGTAGCAGGCACAATAAACAACCTCACTTCACCAAGTTGTACTTCTAAGTGACAACTGCTACAACTTTGAAATTATGAGCCTTGACTCAACAGATTCTCATCTTAACTACAACAAGCAAAGCAGCCATGTCCTGCAAAAGTTTCACATTTCCATGGCACTGTTGCTGAAAATCGAGTCTTCAGGGATGTGACACTCACTGGGTGAGCGGTTCCTTCATCTGCAGGGCGAAGCAATTCAAGTGTTGGGTTGTGGCCCTGCAGATGAAGAAACTTCAAACCCTCCAAGTGTCGGGAACTACTCACCCAACAACAGGGTGTCACATCCTACAGGACCTGAATAAGCTTCTTCCTAACAGCAGTCATGTCACAAAACAGCTGACACATCACGCTACGTACTCTTCAGTGATATCTTCTCCCCATATCTTCTGCCCTGGGCCCTGATATGCATGAATCACCAGAATCAGTTTCTGGCGCTTGGCCGAAAGATAGGCTGCCTCAATCATGGATGCCACACTCCGAGTCTGGTTGTCAATAACAAAGAAGAGAATGGCTGCATTCTGCTTTGCTTGGAACTCTAGCTCTATCAGCTCCGGACCCCAATGTGACACTTGCTAAGGGCAGATGAAAAAAGAATGTGCAGATGCAAGTGATTAAACTGATATGCCATGTGCAAAAATCAAAATTGTCGATAACTGGAAACAAGGATTACAATTAACATTTAAATGAAATCATAAGATGCCTGCAGTTCTGATTACACCGGATGTGTTTGTAAAGGGCCATTATTTTATCTGATATCTATCATATGCCACTTCCTGTTGGCTCGAGTGTGGCTTCAACACAGCCCCGTGACACACACACCCCCCCTCCCCCCCACATAGTAGTCAAAGTTCCAAGTAATAGTTCTCAGATAAACTAAAGATACTGTATGATTACACTCATTGTACGTAGCTCATACTATAAACCATGAGTTACTCTGGTTTGCACACAGCTGCCATAACCAAACTGCAACAAATAGAAACCCCACTGTGGACTTCAAATTTACAACATTAAAGGGAAGATTTCAAGTTATGGTGACAAAAACTATTCACAATAATGCATAAAATCAATTTTATGGTAACATAAATCAAGTAATTAATTGCTTAATCAATCAACAAATCAATCACATTAGTCAGAAAATGCACATAAGACTGCAACCCCTAACACCATGCTGTTTGCAGTACGCTCCATTTTGTAACACTTCGCTGGCAAACATCAACTACAGTTAACATTCAGTGTGTTGCTGAAAATACCAAATATCGGCTGAAGTTGGCTCAAAGCACGTGCCAATTATGGGACACTAAAAAAGTCCATTGGAAAACATAGACAGGTGGTATGCCAAGTCTGTCAGAGTAGACAAGGGAGTTTAACGTGTTGGAATGCTCCCACTTAATTCCCACCACTCAGGTTAAAAAAAAAAATGTAGAGACCAAAGTATCCACCCACCAGCCATATTTATCAATACCACCTCTCTCCCTCTCTCCAAATTTTGTGATCAGGTATCTTCAAGAACTCTTCAACACAATTACTGGCTTTCTTATTGGCCTCTACACTTTCTAACCACTTCGTTTCATGCAAAAGAATTAAATAATTGACAGCTACACAAACTCAGAACATGGAAACAGGGCAAATAGCACAATCACATGAAGGAGATGAAAATTCATCCCCTACTCCTCCACAATCTGCTACAGACAACTACGTACCACTATTGTGACCCCAGAGCAATAAATGAAAAGTCTTCTAAGAAGTGCCTGGATGCCATTAAGTGTGCAAGTACTTAATGTTGCCCCTGCAAGTCTGAAGACTGCCCCCTACAAGGAACAAAAACCCAAAAGATGACCGTCATTTAGTGCCGGTGGTGATGGTGATGAGGTAGCATAAGAAGGGGTTTGGGGCATGCAAGGCTGAAAGTTGAGAAGAGAAAACAACAGTCTAGTTCTAAAACTTGCAGGAAGCAACAAGACCTCCTGGAACACAGGCATGTAATAGGAGAATGTTAAAATGCATTTCAGCAGGCGAGGTGAATGGGGTATAAGGTGGACAAGGCTGGATTGCTAATAAAGACCAGCTGTGGGATTTTCTGAACAGTAATGGTATTGACTAGCTGAGCAACTATTAGCTTATACATGTAGCTAGTTACATTAGTAAACAGACCTGTACTTACTGGATTATAATATGTGATGCCTAAGTTCTTCAGCATTGGTATAGCCATATCCTGACGCCACGTCGTAGGATTGCAAGAGCCACCCAGGAAAACCTCGTATTTTGGTATGCCCTCTGTAACACATCATTACTTCTGTATCATGACAAACTGTAAGTGGAATGGTTTGTAAATGGCTCAAGTAGCTTGTTATCTTCCTAGTGACATACAGAGAATGTTCAACAAGGTTGCCTAGGATATAAAAAATGCAGGCAAAGTCATTAAAACATCAAATGAAGCTCATTTATTCCACTGAAGTTTCATTACTTTTCAAAACAACCCACCCCCTTCCCCAAGCACACTGATGTGCTTGTCTCATCTTGGCACCCTGCACAAGGCAGGCATTCACAACTGTTCACCAACACCCATTACAGCTTCTTTACTGTTGTGGATTGTGCCAAGATCAGATACCCACATCAGTGTGCTTGGGGACTACACTGGAAAATAACGATACTTTTGTATGAACAAATGAGCCATTCTTAAGGCTGTAATGACATTTCATTTAATTTTTGTAACCCTGGAAACTTTACTGATTGAACATCCCTCCAAGTCAGTCACTCAACTTTCTAAAATGCTGCCTTCCAAAACTGCATTTACACTATTTTGTACAGTATCAATACACAGTTTCAAAAAGTAGTGGTCAATGCAATGGTACAGCATCAAGGTTCATTCAATTAATTCATGAAGTACTCCATGCAATACAATTAGACATGTGTACATTCCAATTCAAGACTAGTCTAAAGGTCTCAACTGATGGAGGAATATGTGAATCAGTTTTGAAATAATAAGCGCACCAGTGTGTGGGACAAGTGATATGAAATGTCAACGTGAAGGATCACATCATCACCCATGTGGCACTGCGGCAGATTATGACAATGTTTCAAAGGTGCATAATGCCTTCATCTTCAAGTCTAGTTGGAAAACCTCTACCACTAAAGATGAACAGTTCAACCTAACACAGCAACACATTTCAGACAACCTGAAACATCAAATCTTGCCATTTCTGTAAGCTTTGTTGAACTATTTTCAAATAAAACAAACAAACAAGCAAACAAACAAACAAATTTGCATGTCTTCAACATGGCCTACAAACAGAAAGCTCTTGAGAATTACCACTAACTGCACAGTTGTCACAATGACCCAATCTATGCATCCAAATAACAACTGACAGTGGTTCAATCTCATGGCATCAGCAATACCTTCACAATTTGTAAATAACAATTAAATAACATGGGAACAGTAGAACCACTAAAATCTATGGTCAGCCAAACCTTCAGAACGTGAAGATGTCAGTAATTCAGTCTTGCAACATCAGTACAACCTTTGCAACTTCTAGATGATGTAATTAATTTTTACAGTACCAGCATGTGCTCTGAAGTTCCAAAGTTGTCACAATTCATTTTCATGACATCACCCACACAAATGAAAAAATGCACACAATTATTTTAATGTGCGATATCCCCAATGTGTTATCAATTACACACACATTTCTTTTACAAGCAGTCATACACATCTCACAATATACGGCATGACAGTCTACATGTTCCAGCTGGAACCATCATCCTTCAGGTCTAGAACTTGAACATGACACACAGTGTGTACGGTGTGCACAGTGTAGGCAACTCTACATGTTGCATGCCATACACAACATAACACACAGTGCGTACGGTGTGCACAGTGTAGGCAACTCTACATGTTACATGTCATACACAACATAACACACAGTGTAGGCAACTCTACATGTTATGTCTGAGACCTCACACCTGCTTGCAGTCTTAATTTTTATTTTTAACGTTCCAGTTATATGCCTGAAAATGGCTTGTTCTAACAGAAACATGTGGCCTGTTGTACCCTACAGTGTGAGTTGAATATGAATACAGGAAAAAGAAATATATTTGTAAATGAACACAATTTATATAATATCACAATTCATTCTTACACATGAACCCTCTTAGGTGTTTTGGCAAAAAATTACTATCCTCACGGAAAAACAACTGAAACATGTAGTAAAGTTAATATACACACATATGTATGGATGATCTGTGTGATTTTGTATAAATTGTGTGCATTTGTTGGTGTATCAGGGTGGACTATCACCATGCATGGAATGAATATTAAATTCACGACATCAAACCAATTACAATTTAAATCATGGCAGAAGGGTGCTTCCAAGTCTGTACGTAACAGAAAGCACTGTCAGATCAACTGCATCTTGAGAAAAATGATGGCATAATCAGATTTCACAAGTCCTTAGGGATGTTATGCGGAGTCCCAGAGTAAGCAGATACTTTCAAACATCAGTGCAGTACAGCAGTTACCACATGGAGGGGTCATGAGGCAATTCATGGAACAGGAGAAACATTGTGATGTGCCACAAAGCAGTTTCTGTCAACTGAAATAATGTCCATAGTCACTGAAACTACAAATGTGCTCCCAAAGGAGTTTCCAAAAGAAGTATAAAGCCACTTGGCTATTCTGAGGCAAGCCTAGCAGCAACTATACTGTGTTGATGGCAGCCATCTACTGCGTTAGTGGACTCAGATAGCAAGTTAATGCAACGATACTATGTGACATTCCAGAAGACTTAATCTTCAGCAACACTGCTGTCAGAATGTCAAATCTCACACAGACCTGCGCAGCATATTTTATCACAGAAATACAAAATTTATAAATGACAGATATATATTTACTTGACATTTTCCTGTTTCTTCTCCTCTTCTCCTCCCCATCTCTCTTAAGCAGTCTGGACAGCTGCACCGGCCGAGGGATTCTAAAACGTAACATTAAAAAATAAAGCCTTAACCAGACACTTCAACACTACCAGCAAGTACAGGAAACATGTCAAGTGCAGCAGTTAAATGACAAATTTATCAGGAGTACTAGAGTAGCAAACTGATGTTCATAATTAACTGGGACCAATAAAATGACAGTAAATATCTCAATCTATGGTAAGTGTAAAATGTTCATGTTATTCCAAGAACTTATAAACAAAAGAGATATAATATACTTATTGGAGACATAAACACATTAAATAATTTAAGGAGAGTCTCATTCCATAAAGCCCAAAAGCAGTCAACCTGACTTAATGAAAAACAGAGCTTTACTGAGCTGCAAGTTATCTGCTCAGTAAATGGGAGGGGGGGGGGGATGACTCCCCAGCCATGTGGTTTCATCCAGGTTTTTGGTACCAGTCATGACAAGGTGAGACAGTAGCATTTAAATGGGTGGTCTTGAGGGTAAAATCGCTTACATCGACATTCATGCCCTTGACACTACAGTATTAATAATTTTTTAGCATTCACTGCACGAATTAAAAATTGCTGCATACTAGGATCACATTCCTACCCGTTTGATGACATGCAGTAAGTCTGAAACTTAATTTGATATGGAGCAGGCACAGTACTGCAAGTTTTATGGCACAGTAAGCAATGACATTTAGGAAGTACAATGTTTTTTCCAATAATTCAATTTTATAAATATTAAGTGCATTACTGATACTGTTTTAAATATGTTGAAATACAGAAGCAATTTACAAAGTGCATACCAAAATAATATTGCACTGTGCAGTAAATACAGACTCTCCTCTGTCGTCTAATCACTCCTGGCAACCAGACTTTGCAACATGTTTAAATACAAAAACAAATGAAAACCAGAAATTTGGCAGCACTTCCTATACTGAAGGATTTGCTTGATGAAAGTGAAAATTAATCTCTGGCTGGAACTCAATCCAACATGATGCAATGCTTGGAGAATCTGCCAAAGCAATTTCTTTCATACTTCCCCATTCTTGAAAGACGATTCAGATGGTGGAAACTGCTACTGTCATATACAGTCATGGGCATAGAACCCAAATGGGCATGGAGTGGTGGGTGAATGATACAGTTGGGAAACTAATGTGCTTGGAAAAATACATGTTGGAATGCCACTTCGCCCAACACAATCCCCACATGAACTGCCCTTGGATCTGAACCCAGGCCACTGTGGTGAAGAGCCAGAAATTAAACCCCTCAACCATGGGAAATGCCGGAATTCATTTTATTATTTTTCATTAGCTGATGCTGTTTTTAATACCATCCATGTTCCTGCAGTAATATCATTTTACAACATGTTTTCCAAAACTGCAGTATTTGGAATACACATTGAAGATTTAACTGTTATACATATCACCATTACATACACCATCATGATGGCTGATGCTTTATTGCAGATTCAGTTACACAACTCATTTATTTGACTCTCTCTGTAACTGTCTCAAGGATGGCACTCGACCTTACTCCCATTCATAACACCTCTTAAACTCACCCCATTTACAACACCTCTTGAACTTACCCTCATTTGCAACACCTCTTCAACTCACCCCATTCATACCACCTCTTCAACATACCCTCGTTCGTACCATTCATAAGTCTTCTTCAACTTACCCTTGTTCGCAACACCTCTTCAACATACCCTCTTTCATAACACCTCTACCTCTTCAACATACCCTTGTTTGTAACCTCTTCAACATACCTTGTTCGCAACACCTATTCAATATACCCTCTTTCACAACACCTCTTCAACATACCCTTGTTCGAACCACCTCTTCAACTTACCCTCGTTCATAACATCTCTTCAACTTACCCTTGTTCGCAACACCTCTACAACTTACCCTTGTTTGCAACACCTCTTCAAATGACCCCTTTTCACAACACCTCTTCAACATACCCTTGTTCACAACACCTCTTCAACATACCCTCTTTCATAACACCTCTTCAACTTACCCT
>Ga0123352_10000840_pt1 | contig 38801 bp, 39 predicted proteins | sample TergutLab28metaG_FD_89700 | JGI IMG/M metagenome (GOLD analysis project Ga0123352, IMG submission 89700) | Labiotermes labralis P1 segment gut microbial communities from Petit-Saut dam, French Guiana - Lab288 P1 | ecosystem: Host-associated > Arthropoda: Insects > Digestive system > Gut ... | reverse complement strand
TTTTTATGCTAAGATATAGTTTAAGTTCGCACCAAGTGCGAATTTAAACTTCAATAAGAGCATGAAAAACCCCAATGCTTCAATGTGGTTTTTTATGCTAAGATATAGTTTAAGTTCGCACCGGCAGCACGCTAAAGTGTAGGCGGCTCATAGGAGACTCATGTTAAAATCAAGGCATCCGGCACTATATCAAACTTATTTGAAAGGCGAAAGACATTATGAATACTGAGATTGAGATTGATGTTAAAGACCTTGCCTGTATGGCACTTCGTGCTAGAAATTTATCTTACAGCCCTTACTCTTATTTTAAAGTTGGTGCTGCTCTTTTATGTGCTGACGGCAGCATCTATACCGGCGCAAATATAGAAAACGCAGCGTATTCACCAACTGTATGCGCTGAGCAAACGGCTTTTTTCAAGGCTGTATTAGATGAGCATAGAAAATTTGCCGCTATATTTATAGCAGGAGGCTCAGGGGAGGTTGAAGATTTTTGTCCGCCCTGCGGTGTTTGCAGGCAGGTTATGAGAGAATTTTGTATTGATAATGAATTTAAAGTGTTTTTAGTAAAATCCGTAGACGAAATCAGAAAATATACTCTTTCAGAGCTTCTGCCCTTAGGTTTTGGTTCCGATTCCCTTAAAAAAGGGGGGGTTATTTAAATATGAGAAATATTGGTGATCTAATTCAGAGACATATAACTAATTATCCGGCTCTTGAGCTTGTTGATTTAATAAAGCTTACTTATCAAAACGAATTTGGTCCGGGTCATATGGTAAGCTATGATAAGAATGTGTGTGAAAGAATTTTGATAGAAATAGAAAACTGCAAACAAATTTGCCGCCCTAATTTTATGTCCGAATATATCGGCAATGGTTTGACAAGAGTTCATTGTGTGCTTTTTTCAAGGCTTTTCGAGAATAAGGAATTGGCAGCTAAAGTATTAGCCTCCATATTCGCCGAAAGTGCTTCTATCCACAAGGGTTGTTTTTACAGTTTCGCTGATAAGTTAGATATTCTTCTAAATCTTATTAAACATGGTCATTTAAGGGATGACGGGGAGTATAAATTTAAAAATTGGGCTTATAATTATCCAAAGTCCCGTAAAGAAATTGATAATTATATAGCTGATGATTATCCCGCTCCCAGCCATTCGGATGATTACAGGAAGTATTATCACCCTTGTTACAGGGTTGTTATAAGGGAGTTTTTGCAGTATGTAGATTTATTTAAGCTAATTGAGCCGTCCTTGGCTTTCGGGCGAAAAGTTATTTTAGGCATAGACGGCAGAAGTGGTGCCGGTAAGACAACATTAGCTAAAATCATTACCAATGTTTACGGCGGTGACTTTATATCCATGGATGATTTTTACCTTCCTCTTGAATTTAGAACCCCTGAAAGAATGGATATTCCGGGAGGTCATATACATTTTGAAAGATTTATAAAACAGGTTTTAAATCCTATAAAAGCATGCCACTCTTCTATCACATACGAAAAATATGATTGCCAAAAAGGTGAATTTTCTACTGTTACGTCAAACTTAAACTCGCAAGTTGTTGTTATTGAAGGCTCTTACTCTAACCATCCTTGGATAAGGGATTTATATTCTCATACTGTTTTTTTAAATATCTCGGATCAGACACAAAAAAAGCGTCTTTTAAAAAGGGGCGGGAGAGAAAGCTACCAAATACTCAAAAGCAAGTGGATACCTCTTGAGAATAAATACCACAAAGCTTATGACACTGATAAGGCATGTAATATATTATTTTAGCAAAATTTTTTATGCAAGGATGTGCTTGAAATTCTTAAGAGAATTTTTTCAACCGAATATATGGTTCCAAAAAACTTGGTTAGAGGTGATATAACTCCTTCCAAAGAAGCTTACAAAACCACTGTTGATATGGCTGTACCTGCCGTAGCTGAAATGGTTTCTATTGCTATAATAAGTATGATTGATATGGCTATGGTTGGTATGATAGGAGCTTTTGCCGTTGCTGCCATAGGGCTTACCACTCAGCCTCGTATGATTTTAATGGCTATATTTATTGCCTTAAATATCGGCGTCACCGCTATTGTCTCAAGAAGGAAAGGAGCCGGCGACCAGTCAGAAGCCCGGCTTTGCCTACGTACCGGGATTATTTTATCTACCGCTTTAGGTATTATTATCTCGATTTTGGCCTTCGTAACAGCAGATCCTTTCATGGCCTTAGCCGGAGCAAATGAAGACACTCTTGCCCCTGCCGCGGAATACTTTAGGATACTTAGCATAAGTTTCTTCTTTTCCGGTCTTTCTACAACTATTTGCGCGGCTCAAAGAGGTATAGGAAATACCAGAGTGACCTTAATGGTAAATTTGCCTGCAAATATTGTAAAAATAATATTCAATTTCCTTTTAATTGGCGGTAATTTGGGCTTTCCCGCTATGGGTGTTGCCGGCGCAGGATGGGCAACAGTAATAGCTTCAGTTGTTAGCTTTGCCTTAGCGCTACACTCTTTAACCACAAAAGATACATATTTGAAAACCTCAATTAAAGATAATTGGCGGCCTAATTTATCTATGATAAAACTTATATCTAAAATAGGCGGCAACTCTGTTGTTGAGCAGCTGGCTCTTAGAATTGGGTTTTTCTTATATGCTAGAATAGTGGCAAGCCTTGGTACAAGTGCTTTTGCCGCTCATATGATAGGTATGCAGCTTATGCAGCTCTCTTTTACCTTCGCAGACGGTATAGCTGCGGCCGCCACCAGCTTAGTTGGACAAAACTTAGGCAAAAACCGCCCAGATTTATCTATGATGTACGGAAAGATTGGTCAAAGATGCGCCCTTATAGTTGCACTGGTTTTGGGTGCACTCTCTTTTTCCATAAGAAATGTTTTTCCAATGATTTTTACTGATGAGATTTATGTTATTGCCCTCGCATCTTCGGTTATAATAGTATTAGGCTTTTTGCAGCCGCTGCAAACCAGCCAAATTGTTATGGCAGGTACCCTTAGAGGTACGGGTGATACACGATTTGTAGCTCTAACCATGCTTATCACAGTAACATTTATCAGGCCTTTTGTTGGCTTCGCAATGGTATATTGGGCTGACTTGGGGCTGCAGGGAGCTTGGATTGCAATTGCCTTTGACCAAATTGTAAGGCTCATCTTGCTTACTACACGTTTCTCCAAAGGTAAGTGGATGACTATAAATGTATAGTGGTCTATAAAGTATGCGACGCTAACATATCCCTTAAATTAATATATCCTAAGGAGTACTTTGCTTGAAAACTCACGACACAGCACCACAAATTGAAAAGTTCATACTAATAGGTCTTGAGGCTGAAAGCTTAGACGAGCTTTCGGAGCTTGTAATAACCGTTGGCGCAACTTCTATAGACCGGCTTGTGCAAAATAGAGAGCGTCCTCACCCGGCAACTTATATAGGCAAGGGAAAGGTTGAGGAGCTTAAAGACCTTATTTCACTTCATAGCGCAACAGGTGTCGTTGCTGATGATGAGCTTTCAAACAAACAAATCCGAAACCTGTCAGACGCCCTTGATGTTAAGGTATTAGACAGGACTTTAATTATATTGGAAATATTTGCCACAAACGCTCGTACAGCAGAAGCGCAGGCACAGGTTGAGCTTGCACAGCAGCGTTATCGTCTTTCACACCTTACCGGACTTGGTGTAAGCCTTTCCCGCCTCGGCGGCGGTATAGGCACAAGAGGACCCGGCGAGAAAAAGCTGGAGACTGACAGGCGACACATACGCCGCCGGATTGATGAGCTTAACGAGGAGCTTAAATCCATGGAAACCCATAGAGCAGTCCAGCGTTCCGCACGGCAAAAATCTGGAGAGTTTGTTATAAGCCTTGTAGGCTACACCAACGCGGGAAAATCCACTCTTATGAACGCTTTGACCGAAGCAGGTGTTTACGCTTCTAACAGGCTTTTTGCCACTTTGGATATTACAACAAGAGGGATCACTTTGCCCGGCGGTGCCCACGCCCGCCTTTCTGATACGGTCGGTTTTATTGATAAGCTTCCCCATCATTTGGTTAAAGCTTTTCGCGCTACTTTGTCAGAGCTTAAATATTCCGATGTTTTGGTTCATGTAGTGGACTCCTTTAACCCTGACTGCACTGATCATATAGCCGTGGTCGGCTCTGTACTAAATGACTTAAATGTTACAGATAAACCTATGATACTTGCCTTAAACAAGGCGGATTTAGGTACCAATATACCACTACCGTCTGACCCTTTAAGTGAAAAAACTGTTGAAATCTCAGCAAAAACCGGTCAAGGCATTCCTTCTCTCCTTTCTTTAATTGAGGAAATCCTAAACCAAAACCGCAAATTTATTGAAGCCCTTATCCCTTATTCCGAAGGGTCTCTTTTAGATAAGATCCGTCATTCCTGCGAAATTACACAGGAGGAATATGTGGAGGGCGGCGTATATATCAAATTTTTGGCAAATGAAGAGTTTACAAACAGGACTAAAGAGTATATGAAAAATTAAGAACCTGTGTTCATAGATGGATTGACTATAGTAGCTCTATGAGCATAGGTTCTAACCCCGGGAGGTTTACATATGAAAGAATTAGCGAAAGACCTGTATCTAAAGCAAAACAGAAACTGAGCGGAAGCGGTTTTACTCGCCGTGTGCGAGCATTATGGCATCGAATATTCCAAGGATACCTTAAAAGCCATCGGCGTTTTTGGCGGCGGCATAGGGGGTACTGAACGTCTATGCGGTGCGGCAGCCGGTGCCGTTTGTGCTATTGCCCTTAAATACAGTGATGGTGCCGCCAAGACAAGTATTGAAATGAGAGATCGCTCCGCCGCTTTTATGAAGGATTTTATGGCACTCTACGGCAGCGATTTATGCAATGTTATAAAACCGCTTCACTTTAAGGATGGCGTGCGCTGCTTATCTGTTGTTGAGACTGCTTGCGATCTCATCAAAAAACATATGGAGTAAAATAAACCTATGCAAATACCTGATGAAATACTGCTTAAAGTTGAAAAGCCGGCCCGCTATATCGGCGGAGAGATTAATATGGTGAAAAAGAATCCTAAAGAGGTTCAAATCCGCTTTGCCTATGCCTTTCCTGACGTTTATGAGGTGGGTATGAGTCATTTAGGCTCTCAAATTTTATATTATTTAATAAATCAGCGAGAGGACGCTTATTGTGAGCGGGTATACAGCCCTTGGCCTGATATGGAAAAGCTTATGAGGGAGAGGAAGTTTCCTCTCTCCACCCTTGAAACTCATGATCCTCTTACCTTCTTTGATTTTATAGGCTTCACTTTGCAGCATGAAATGACTTATACAAATATTTTGAATATTTTGAACTTAGCAAACATTCCACTCTACTCAAAGGATAGATGGGATGATAATAGTTACCCCATCATAATAGCCGGCGGTCCCTGTGCTTATAACCCTGAGCCTCTTGCTGATTTTGTTGACCTTTTCTACATAGGCGAAGGGGAGGCTATGTTAGGGGCAGTTTTAGACACTTACGGTGCCTTAAAAAGTGCCGGAAAATCCAAACTGTGTATTTTAGAGGCTTTGGCTTCTCTGCCCGGAATATATATCCCCAGGTTTTACGATACAGCATATAATGACGATGGCACTATAGCCTCATTTACGCCTAATAATCCCAAGGCTCCCGGTATTATAAATAAGGTTCTTCTGCCTTCTATGGAGGAGGCTCCTTTTCCAAAGCACCCTTTAATCCCTTTAATCGAAAGCGTTCACGATAGGGTTGCTTTGGAGATTTTCCGCGGGTGTATGCGAGGCTGCCGATTTTGTCAGGCAGGCTTCATTTACAGACCCTTGCGTGAAAAATGCCCTAAAGAGCTTCTTGAGCAAGGGATAGGACTTATAAAAGCCACCGGATATGAGGAAATATCTCTCCTTTCTCTAAGTACTGGTGATTACAGCCATTTTAAAGCTCTGATGGATGAGCTTATTGACTACTCTAATGAGGCAAAGGTTAATATATCCCTCCCCTCTTTGCGTGTTGATGCGTTTTCCCCATCTCTTATGGAAAAAGTGCAGAAAAACCGTAAATCCAGCCTTACTTTCGCCCCTGAAGCGGGAAGTCAGAGACTTAGGGATGTGATTAATAAAAATATCACCGAAAATGAGATTTTTGAAGGTTTAAACCGTGCTTTTACAGGAGGCTGGTCTAAGGTTAAGCTGTATTTTATGCTTGGGCTGCCTTCCGAGGAGTTAGAGGATGTGGAGGCAATAGCTGAGCTTGCAGCAAATATATTGGAGAGGTATTATAAACTTCCCAAAGAGCTGCGCCCACAGGCACCAAGTATCTCTTTAAGTACGTCATGCTTTACTCCTAAGCCCCATACTCCCTTTCAATGGGATTCTCAAAATCCTTACGAGGAATTTATGACAAAGCAAAAGCATTTAAAATCCCGCATAAAAGATAAAAAAATCAAATATTCTTATCACGATGCTTATCAAAGCCTTTTAGAAGGGGTTATAAGCCGAGGTGACCGGCGGGTATCAGCTCTTATATACAAGGCATGGGAATATGGCGCGCGCTTCGATTCATGGTCTGACAAGCTTAATAAAGACGCTTGGAATAGGGCATATGAAGCCACCGGAATATCTATGGATTTTTACACAAAAAGAGAACGCAGCTTTGAAGAAATTCTTCCATGGGATCATATTAATATAGGCGTCTCTAAGGAATTTTTTATAAAAGAAAAGCAGAAGAGCCTCCAAGGAAAAACTACGCCAAATTGCAAAGAAGCTTGCAGTAATTGCGGTATTTTACAGTTTGGAAATAGTTTAGAGCCTGTTTAGTATCTCGCTTTTGAGAGGCTTTTGAAGAATTTTTTTGTAAGGCGCGGAAACGCCGACGACACATAATCGAAGATATTACGTTAGGAGGCGTTGACAAAGCATGATAAAAAAATTACCAAAAGCACGAATAATGGAGATACTAAACAGGCTCTTAGACGGAGGTATTTGTAATGTCCGTTAATGAGAAGGTAAAATACCGTTTAAAGTTCACAAAAAGCGGTAATGTACGCTTTATTGGTCACTTGGATTTAATGAGCCTGTTTAATATGGCTATTAAAAGAGCCGATGTGCCTATAGCTTATTCCGAAGGGTTTAACCCCCATCAGATAATCAGCTTTGCCTTGCCTTTAAGCTTAGGCTATTACAGCAAAGGCGAGTATGTAGATATATCCCTAAATACTCCAATAAGCTGTAAAACTATGGTGGGGTCTTTAAATAAGTCCATGCCTGACGGGCTTAAGATATTAGCCGCAAAGAAATTAGATATCAGTGAAAAAAGCGGTGCCTCTTTAGTGAGTGCTTGCGCTTATAGGGTATGTTTCCCTTCCACTGTCCAAGTCCCCACTGAAACAGCTGCCGATTTTATAAAGCAGGACAATATCGTAATCGAAAAAAAAACCAAGAAAAACACTGCCTTAACCGACATAGCTTCTGATATATTTAGCTTTAACCCTAAAATTACAAATGGGCTTGTGGAAGAGATAGAAATATGCATAAGCGCAGGTCCAAACCGCTCTATCCGCGCTGATTCGGTTATGAAAGCCCTGTTTGACTTTGCAAATAAGCCCTACCCTGAATATGAGCTTAGGTATATTAGAGAGGAAATGTATAGAGTAGGAGAAAACGGTTTTTCTCCTTTAATAGGAGGCAGCATTTGAAACCAAAGGCGTTTTATATTTGGATAGGTTTATCAATTTTATGTGCTGCAGGCATTTTTATATTCTCCTCAATAGAAGGGACAGAATCTGCGGCGGCAAGTATGACAATCGCCGGCTATCTAAGATTAGTTTTAGATTTGGATTACGATATTCTTAACTTCCTTGTCCGAAAAACGGCTCATGTTATAGTGTTTTTCATACTAAGCTTTTGTGTAACAAATGCTGTTAAGTATATAGTTCGCAGGGATCGTATTTTTTTGGTGGCTTGGGGAGTAAGTTCCGTATATGGAGTGTTAGATGAAATACACCAATATTTTGTACCTGGGCGGGTATGCGCTCTTTCTGATATGCTTATAAATGCCTTTGGTGCCTTTTTAGGTGCAGGTCTTGCCTATATGCTTTTTGTTAGGAGGCGCGAACAATGAAGCAAATACTCATTGATTTCTCCCCCTTTTGTATAAAATGTGCTTTGATAAACAATGGAAAACTTATAGAGCTTGCTGCGGATTTCCCTGACAAAGCCTCTTTAGCAGGTAATATCTATGCCGCTAAAGTTTCTGATATAGTAAAAAAACAATTTGCCTTTTTAACAATAGATGACGGAAAAAACGGACTCCTGCACCTTGATGATCATAGACAAAAGGGGATTCCCTCCCTTGTTAAGGGGGGAGCGGTTTTAGTACAAGTAATTCGCGATGCAATTTCGGATAAAGGGCCTATGCTAAGCTGTGAATTGTCTTTTTCCGGGCGGCATTTGGTACTTATAAAAAACCCTTTAGGTGAATCCTTTGTTAAAATATCTCAAAAAATCACTTGCTCTTCTTTGCGTGGTGAACTTAAGGAGCTTTTAGAGAGCCTTTGCCCCGAGGGTTTTAGCATTATAGCAAGAACTAAAGCGGCAGACGCTTCACCTGAGACTCTTGCAGACGAAATAAAGGCACTTCACGGCAACGCGAAAGATGTCATCGAAAAAGGTAAATATACAAAACCCCCGGCACTTCTTTACGGTAATGAGGAAATATATACAAAAACCCTTAAAGAGCTTTTGGACACAGATGTAGATAGGGTTGTAATTAACTCTCCGGCTCATTTTAATTATGTTAAGTGCCTTGCAAGTAACTACGCCAATTTTACAGATGTTCAGCTTTACACGGGAGATTTAACTATTTTTGAGGCGTATAGTATTGAAAACCAAGTAAACCGCTCTTTGCACCACAAAATCTGGCTTAACTGCGGCGGCTATATACTTATAGAGGAAAACCAAGCCTGTACCTATATTGATGTAAACACAGGCAAATTTTCCGGCAAAAAAGACTTTATCGAAACCCTCCATTTCGTAAATATTGAAGCAGCAGAAGAAATTGCGGCGCAAATACGCCTTAAAAATATTTCCGGCATTATTATAGTTGATTTTATTAACAGCCGCTCCCAAAAAACCGGTGACGAGCTTAAAGATGCTTTCGAATCAGCACTCCTAAAAGACCGGAATCCTGCTGTAATAACTGATTGGAGCGCACTTAATGTAGCGCAATTGACAAGAAAAAATACAAGACCGTCTCTTAAGTCTGTTTTTATGGATTTTTGCCCTATATGTAACGGTACAGGTCACAAGCCAAATACCTTATTTGCTGCGGATAAAATATATAAAGAAATTATTAAGATTTATTCCGGTGGTTTTTATGATAGAATAGAGATATATGCTCATGATGATATTGCTAAAGTTTTAAAAAGCGCAAATATAGCATCTGAGCTAAACCTTGAAATCAATACTGCACCTGAAAAGCCTCCCGGCTCCTACCAAATAATTAAGAGCAGGTTTTAAGTTCTTACACATGCATTAAACCGCATATGCTTAAATAAAAAGGTGATTTTATGGTGCGTATATATGATTTAAAGCAAAAGGAAGTTATAAATATTGCTGATGGCAGCCGTTTGGGCTTTGTAGTTGATATTGAATTTTGCCCAAAAACCGGTAAGATTGAAGCAATAATTATTCCCGGTGCAGGTAAAATGTTTGGTATGTTTGGTCATGAGCAGGAATTTAGAGTTAAATGGGCTGATATCGACCAGATTGGCGATGACCTTATCATAATTGATGCTGATCCTGATGATATACTGATAGAATTGTAGGAGATGAGCTTACGAGCTTACACAGTTCGCGCAGGTGCAAAAGCTTATTACTTTACATTTGCGCGAAGGAGGATTACAGATGAAATGCCCCTATTGCAGCTACATAGATTCAAAGGTACTTGACTCCAGGCAAATGGACGAAGGTGCAGCCATAAGGCGGCGGCGGCTTTGTGAGGCTTGTGATGAGCGTTTTACCACTTATGAGCGTATAGATACCATCGCCTTTTCTGTCATCAAAAAAAATGGTGAACGGGAGTACTTTGACAGGGCTAAACTTATAAACGGTATAATGAAAAGCTGCCATAAGCGCCCTATCTCCATTGAGCAGATAGAGTCTATTGCAACTTTAGCCGAACAACAGGTTATGGCATCTCTCTCAAGGGAGATTGAAAGTGTAAAGATAGGCAAAATTGTTATGGATAAGCTAAGAGAGTTGGATGAGGTTGCTTATGTGCGCTTCGCTTCTGTATACAAACAGTTTAAAGATATTGAAACTTTTATGAAGGAGCTTTCCGGACTTTTGAAGGAGAAAGATAATGAGACATTTAATCAGCATTAATGACTTAAGTACAAAAGATGTGGACGAGCTTATTAAAACCAGCGAGGATATTATTAAGTCTCCTGAGCTTTTCAGGGAAAAGTGCCGCTGCAAAAAGCTTGTAACTTTATTTTATGAACCAAGTACGAGGACACGGCTTTCTTTTGAAGCTGCAATGCTTGATTTAGGAGGCAGCTGTTTAGGTTTCTCCGATGCTGCTCAAAGCTCAGCAACCAAGGGGGAATCTGTAGCAGATACCATACGCACTGTAAGCTGCTACGCCGATATTGCCGTAATACGTCATCCTAAGGAAGGGTCTGCTATGCGCGCATCGGAGTTTTCCTCAATACCTGTTATAAATGCAGGAGACGGAGGGCGCCAGCACCCTACCCAAACCCTTACGGATATTCTTACTATACATCAAATTAAAAACAGGCTGTCCGGTCTTAAAATCGGTCTTTGCGGTGATTTAAAATTTGGCCGCACCGTTCATTCTTTAGTGGATTTTATGCAAAATTATCCAAATAATGAATTTATATTTGTCTCACCAAAAGAACTTCGTATACCTGATTATATATTGGAAACTCTTTCAAAAAACCATGTTAAATATGTGGAAACTACTAATTTGGATGAATCTATAGAAGAGATGGATGTTTTATATATGACCAGGGTTCAGCGGGAGCGTTTCTTTAACGAAGAGGAATATATTCGCTTAAAAGACCTATATATTCTGGACAAGTTGAAACTTAGTACCGCCAAAGATGATTTAACAATACTTCACCCTCTTCCGAGAGTTAATGAGATAAGCACTCAGATAGACAATGACCCAAGAGCTGCTTATTTTAAGCAAGCCGGTTACGGCAAAATCATTCGTATGGCTCTTATTATGAAGCTTCTGGAGGTGAAATAAATGAGCGATAAACTCCGTGTAACAAACCTCGAAAGCGGCATTGTAATAGATCATATAAAGTCCGGAAAAGGTATGGAAATATATAGGCTCCTTGGGCTTGACAGCTTAGAAAACCCAATAGCTATCATAAAAAATGTAAAAAGTCAGAAACATGGTAAAAAGGATATTATAAAAATAGACGGGAATATTAATGTAGACTACGATATCTTGGGCTTTGTTGACCCTAATGCCACTGTAAGTATCATAGAAAATGGGAAGGTTACCGGCAAAAAACCTCTCAAACCTCCGGATAAATTAACCGATGTAATAAAGTGTAGGAACCCCAGATGTATTTTAAGTATTGAGACCGATATGAAACATATGTTCGTTCTTGCTGACTCAAACTCCGGCTTATACAGATGTTTTTATTGTCAGCATCCACATATGGCACAACATTAGATCCATAGCAGCACCGTTTGAAACAAAGTTTCAAACTAAAAGTAATCGCCTTAACGATTACGCTATAAGGAGTGTGAATTTTAATGGAAGAAGGCAGTTATTGGCACCTTATTTTGCTAATATTATGCTTTATAATATCTTCTCTGTATACTATGTCTGAAGCGGCTTTTATAGCACTTAGCAAGCTTAAGGTAAGAAGTATGCAAGACGCTAAGGTCCGTGGCGCTGAACGGATTGCAAAAATTAAAGAAGACCCTGACCGCTTTTTAACAGCAATGTTAATAGGTGCTAATCTTTTTTACATTATGGCAACAAGCTTAGCTGCCATTTTGGCTCTTGACATTTGGGGAGAGGCTGGGATAGCAATTGCCGCTGCTATTATGACTTTCGTAACATTAGTTTTTGGCGATATAACACCTAAATCCCTAGCCGTAAGGAATTCCGAAGCGATAGCTCTCCGGGTTCTTCCTTTTGTAAGGCTTTCAATATTTGTATTTGCTCCTGTAATACCAATAGTCACATTTATTACAAACCGGGTTGTAAGCCTCTTAAGCAGAGGCGGTGCTAAAGGGCCTTCCGTTACCGAGTCTGAAATTAAATCTCTTATGGAAGTGGGTCATGAAGAAGGGGTCATTGTCGAAGAGGACAAAACCATGATAGACAATGTGTTTGAGTTCGCAAACACAAGTGCCGAAGATATAATGATCCCACGTACTGATATTTCCGCTTGCCGGATTGATTCATCCTATGATGATATTTACCAAATATTTAAAGATGATGGATATAGCCGTATGCCTGTTTATGAAGAGTCTATTGACAATATTATAGGTATACTTAATTTCCGCGATTTTATTTTTGCCGATAAGGAAAATTTTGATATAAAAAGCCTTTTGCGCGACCCTTACCTTACATATGAATCCAAGCCCAGCAGAGAGCTTTTAGCGGTGATGAGAGAGCAGCGTTATTCAATGGCTATTGTTTTAGACGAGTACGGCGGTACTTCCGGTTTATTGACCCTTAAAGATATTGTAGGCGAAATTATGGGGGAAATCGAGGATGAGTATGATGATCCTCCTGTGGAAGAGATAACCGAAACAGCTCCCGGAGAATATTCTGTTTTAGGGCAGGCTTTTCTTGAGGATGTAAGCGAAGCTATCAGCATAAATCTTGAATCTGAGGATTTTGAAACTATAGGAGGCTATGTTGTTGGACTTTTTGGTCAAATACCGGATGAAAGTGAATCCATTCAACATGAAGATATTGAGTTTATAGTTGAGAGAGTTGATAAAAACCGTATTGAAAAGCTTAAGATTATCCACAAACCACCAGCCAAGGAAAAAGAGGAAGAAGAAACTAAGCCCGATACAGTATCTTAAAATCTTGAGACTTTTTATGACCAGTTTCGTATATTATAAATAATTGATTAATTTACAAGAGGTGTTTAAAATGAACTTAGCTAAAAAAATGCTGACCTTTACTCTTGCCGCAACTCTTGCACTGGGAGTATTCGGTAACTTTAAAATGGTCGCTGCACAAACCAATACCAATCCCCTTCCTATATTAACTGTAGAGGAAGCGGCAAGAAGGGCAATCAGGTATAATTCCGGAATCGCCAATGCAGAGGATGATGAATCTGTGGCTGATGAAGTTGTCAGGCGTTCCTTGGAAGCTGTGTGGGATGCGCCTACAAGCATAGCCCGTACAAATGCTCTTGTTGGTCTTATGAACGCGGAATTATCCCGCTCCTTAAACCTTAGAGATATTAGGGCACAAAAAGAAAATGTTGAATTTCAAATCACAAGATATTTCAATACAATTTTGAACATGGAGGCAGACCTTTCCCTTTCTTTAGACAACTTGGAAATGGCGCGCCGTGATCTTTTAATATCCCGCTTAAAACTTTCTCTTGGCATGGTAAGCGAGCTGGATTATGAAACATCCGAGCTTGCCGTTACAAGGATTGAAACTAATATTGAAAGATTGGAAAGCTCAATAGACAGTGCTTTCAGGGATTTAAACAGTTTTATGGGTACTACAGGTATAAATCTTGACCAAAGACATGAACTTATTCTTGTACTTGAATATAACCCCCTTGAAACGGTTAATTTAAGCGGTCACGCTGAAAGGTTTGTAAGTGAAAGTCTTATGGTTCAGCGGGCACAAAATGCTGCCGACCTTGCAACCTATCATGTTGATAATTTTGTTACCCCTCATGACCTAAGGACAGGTATAATACCGCAAGGTTTTACAACTTATGAAGAGCGCGTTGTAGATCAAAACCGCGCACTTAGAAATCTTGCTGATACCAGGCAGCGTGTGCGGGAAAGTGTTATAACCTCCTACAGTAATTTGAGAGATATAGAGCTTAGTATAAGAGCCGCTGAAATAGAGCTGGAGCGTTTAACCCGACAGCTGAGCGTATCTGAAACAATGCTTGAGCTTGGTAGAATTACCCCTATTGAAGTTGATAGACTACGTCTTGAAATTTTATCAACGGAAAACAATTTGATGCAAACTATGAACAATCATACTATACTTAGCATCGCTTTTAATAGTCCTCTTATTCTTATGGGTCAATAAAATTAAACAATTTTAAAAGACTGCTGATATCAGCAGTCTTTTTTGTGTCAAATTTATAGTCAACACAGTTGTAATTACTCACAAATAGTAATATAATAAAAATACCTAATAAAGGAGGATATATAATATGAAATCAAGGCAAGAAATTAAGGCATTAGCAAAAGATGCTATGGGGCAGCAGCGGAGTACAGCTATTCTTCTCGGGCTTGTTTACATGGCAGTAACCTTTGCCTCGGGGGTTTTAGATGGAATAGTTGAGACTATTTCAGGTGGCATGGGAATAGCATACTGGATTGTATTCACAATAGGGATGCTTATAATCATTGTAATGGCAGTCAATATGCTTGGTGAATACATCAAAATATTTAACCGTGATGAAGCTAGTGTAGGTGCAATGTTTTCAGGTCTTGGGGTTAATTTTGCTAGAAAGCTCGGCGGAGTATTATGGATGAGCCTTTTTGTTACCCTATGGACGCTTTTACTCATTATTCCGGGCATTATAAAAGGGCTGTCTTACTACTTTACCTCTAATATTTTAGCTGATTGCCCTGATGTTAAGGCTACTGATGCAATAAAAATTTCTATGCGTATTACCAAGGATCATAAGATAGATATATTTATTTTTGTCTTAAGTTTTCTTGGCTGGTTTATTCTCTCTGCCTTAACCCTTGGTATTTTATACATAGTATATGTAGGACCATATTTTTACACAGCTGACGCAGGTCTTTACTTAGAGCTTAAAAACAAAGCCCTGGCCGAAGGAAGGATAACACAGGAAGAACTTAACGGTCACCCTTTGAGCTGATTATATTTTTAAAATCGACTCGTCAAATTTTTGGCAAGTCGATTTTTTTAGTTTTATAAAAATCCAGTGCAAACCCATAAAAAAATAATTGCTAAGATTTATAATCTTTGCATCGCAGATTTTAATCGATTTGACGAAAGTTCACTTCCGCCAAATCACAAAAGTTTGCAAACTTACCTTAAGAATCAGCGGTCAATAGTGGGCAAATGCTTCATGGGTTTGCCCTGTATAAAAAACGACCTATGGTTGACTTGTATACATCCCTATATTATAATGAGGGCATATATTTAGAAGTTTTATCCATCAAAAACCCTTTAGGGAGGAATTATTATGGAACGAGTATTTAATTTTTCAGCAGGACCTTCAACAATGCCTGAGTCAGTACTAAAAACCGCAGCAGCCGAAATGCTAAATTACAAAGGCACCGGCATGTCTGTAATGGAAATGAGCCACCGCTCCAAAGTTTTCATTGAGATTGCGGATAATACCAAAGCTCTCTTGAAAGAAATTATGAACATACCTGATAATTACAAAGTCCTTTTCCTCCAGGGGGGAGCTTGGACACAGTTTGGCATGGTTCCTCTTAACCTTATGACAAACAGTAAAAAAGCTGACTTTATGGATACAGGTAACTGGGCAGCGGAAGCTATAAAAGAAGCCGGCAGATTTGGCACAGTAAACATTGCCGCTTCATCTAAGGACTCTAATTATGACCATATTCCGCAGCTCGACCCTAAAAAATTTGACCCTAATGCAGATTATTTCCACATAACATCAAACAACACAATTTATGGCACAAGAATGACTGATAACTGGCCTGATACAGGTAATGTGCCTGTGGTTTGTGATATGTCATCAAATATTTTATCGGAAGTTTATGATGTGTCCAAGTTCGGGCTTATTTATGCCGGCGCACAGAAAAATATGGGACCTTCCGGCGTAACTGTTGTAATTATTAGGGATGATTTACTTACTCGTACTCCTGATAATCTTCCAACTATGATGAAATACACAATCCACGCGGAAAAAGACTCTATGCACAACACTCCTCCGACTTACGCACTCTACCTTGCAGGGCTTGTTTACCAATGGATTAAAGATTTGGGCGGCGTTTCGGCTATGCAAAAAATTAATGAGGAAAAAGCCAAAATTATTTATGACGCTATTGACAACTCCTCAATGTTTAAAGGTACTGTAGCTAAAAAAGACCGTTCGCTTATGAATATTACCTTCGTAACCGGCGATAAAGACCTTGACGAAAAATTTGCAAAAGAAGCTGAAAAACAAGGTATGCCAAACTTAAAAGGCTATAGAACCGTAGGCGGTATGAGAGCAAGCGTATACAACGCTATGCCTATTGAAGGGGCAAAAGCTTTGGCTGATTTTATGAAGAAGTTTGAAATGGAAAATAAATAGTATTAATCCCTGATTAAAACCTATTAATCAGGATTAGTACAAAAAATTATTAAGGTGGAAATTGATACAATGAATCAACTGTTAAATCTAAGAAAGAAAACTGTTTTAGCTGTTTTTGCAAGTTTAACCGCCGCTTTCTTTTTCCTCTCTGCTTGCGACGCTGCCGCTACGGCTGCTCCTGAGCCTCCTTCACCAGCAGGCAGATGGGAGTACTTAAACTGGATAGGCAGCGGACTGTTGCCCGAGCGGTTAAATGACGTAACCGGTGTCATTGAGTTTGATATTGATACAAGAGATTTAGAGTTTTTAGAAGACGGCACAGGGTGGAAAACATCCCATAATGAGGATGAGGAAGCCTATTTCTTCACTTGGTTTATAGATGAAGGAAGCGGGCTACTCATTATTGAAGAAACTATTTGGGATATGATTTACGAAATTGACATCTCTCCAAATGACCATTTTGGATATGTTTTAGAACTAAGCGACAATAATGAAAGTTTTTCCTTAAACCGTTTTTATCGCTTAGTGGAGTAATTGGAGGGCTGCTAAAGGTGGTTTTATCAAGGAAAAGTATAATCTTGGCTTCATTGGGATTTATAATGATTGCGGCTTTGTCGTTGTTTCTTGCCTATTCTCATACCCCCCTTATAGGTAGCTGGGAAGCTGAAAGCTTTATGTATGAGGGAAATGCAGCAAAACAAGATATAAGCGAAGAGGAGCGGATTGCTCACCGTGAAGAAATCTTCTCACGCCTCTTTGAATTTCACCCTAACGGCACAGGAACTCTTAACTCCTTGGAGCGCGGTATATACGAGTTTAACTGGACTACGGAAGGTAATCGCCTGATTATTGAGGGCAGCCTTGGCACAGAGATTTATAATTTTAGAGTTCATCGCTTTTTCTTCGGTGAAAATGCTATCCGTGGTTCTGTGTTGGAACTATCCCAAGATGAAGTATATTCTTCAAGAGTATATGGCTTTTCCCGCTTTGAAACACTTTCAAGACTTAGAACCAGAGGTCGATAAGCTACAACCTTGCTTTGCGGCTTATTATAAGCCACTTTGCACCGCTGGTTCTTAGAAATTTTTACCCATAAACTATCATGAGGTGAATAATGTATAAAATTTTAGCATTAAACAAAATTGCCGCTATCGGCACTGACCAACTTCCAAAGGATAAGTTTGAAATTGTATCGGAAGAAGCAAATCCAGCCGGAATACTCCTTAGAAGTGCTGATATGCATACAATGGAGCTTCCTGCCGCTCTCCTTGGAGTGGCAAGGGCAGGGGCGGGAGTAAATAACATCCCCCTTGACAAATGCGCCGACGAAGGTATTGTGGTATTTAACACTCCCGGAGCTAATGCTAACGCCGTTAAAGAATTGGTTATATTCGGTCTTTTAGCATCCTCAAGGAAAGTTGTACAAGGTATTAATTGGGTGCAAAGCCTTAAAGGACAAGAAGGGGTAGCTAAAACCGTTGAAAAGGAGAAAGGCAACTATGTAGGTCCTGAAATTATGGGCAAAACCATAGGTGTTATTGGTCTTGGTGCTATTGGTATATTAACCTCAAATGCTGCTTTGGCACTTGGCATGGATATTGTAGGTTATGACCCATTCCTTTCTGATGCAAATAAAGCTAAACTAGACCCTAAAGTTAAGATTGTAAAAAATATGGATGAGCTTCTTGCAGCCAGCGATTATGTGTCTTTAAACCTTCCGCTGAATAAGGACACTAAGTTTATGTTTAACGAAAGCTTGTTCGCTAAGTTTAAAGATGGTGCGAGATTATTAAATTTTGCCCGCGGTGAGCTTGTTTGTACCGAAGGGGTTAAAAAAGCTCTCGCCAGTGGCAAACTTTCAAGTTATGTTATTGATTTTCCTGATGAACATATGCTTGGTGTTGAAAATATTATTACAATCCCTCACCTTGGAGCTTCAACTCCTGAAAGTGAAGATAACTGTGCTTATATGGCAGCTTGTCAGTTAAGGGATTACATATTGAATGGAAATATTGTTAATTCCGTAAATTATCCTAATTTAGAACTTGAATGCAAAGGCGGAGTGTCTCGCATTTGCATACTCTCTAAGGGAGCTTGCGGTGACGAGCTTGCAAAAGCCGTTTCTGGGCTTGGCAAAGTTCTTGGCTCCACTGTAAAAGAAAATGCCGGCTATGGCTACGCTATATTTGAGCTGGACAGCAAAGTTTCTGATGTATCCGCTGTTGAAAAACTTGATAAAGTTGTTAAGGTAAGGGTAATTTAAGAGGCATTCTCTGATTTCTATGTTTTTCTTATTACCGCCAAAGGCAGTTAAACCCACAGACCGGGCTTTGCCCAGCCTGCGGAGAATCAAAAATTCGATATGTAACCGATGGAATTTTTAATTTATTCATACCGTAATCCTCGTTAAAAGCCCTCAAGGCAGGTCTTTAACGAAACAACTAATAGGAGGTACTCTATGGCAATTATCAGACCTTTTAAAGGTGTTCGCCCGCGTCCCGACTTAGCAAATACTATCGCGGCACTTCCCTATGATGTTATGAGCTCTATGGAAGCGCGGGAAATGGTCAAAGACAATCCCCTTTCATTCCTCTACATTGACAGACCGGAGCTGAATTTCCCTCCCGGTCATGATATGTATACTTCCGAAGTGTATAGGATGGCACGTACTGTTTATAACAAAATGAAATCCGGCGGTCAATTTATACAAGATGAAAAATCCGTGTATTATATCTACCGCCAAACTATGAACGGGAGAGCCCAAACCGGTCTTGTAGCCGCAACTTCCATTGATGATTATATGAACAATGTCATCAAAAAGCATGAGCTTACCCGCAAAGAAAAAGAAGAGGATCGAATCCGCCATGTAAATACCATGGATGCAAATACAGGTCCGATTTTCCTGACCTATAGAAATCAGCCTCAGGTTACAAAACTTATTGAAGACTGGGCAGCTAAGCATACCCCTGTTTATGATTTTGTATCTGAAGATAAAGTGGGGCATACTGTTTGGGTAGTCGATGATGCAGAGGTTATAAGCAAACTAACTGCCGCTTTCCTTGTTATTGTTGATTCCTTATACATAGCCGACGGGCATCATAGAAACGCTTCCGCCGTTGCGGTCGGTCTTGAACGCAGACTCCAAAATCCGGATTATACTATGGATGATGAGTTTAATTATTATTTATCCGTAATATTTCCTGACAGCGAACTTGCGATTATGGACTATAATAGGGTTGTTAAAGACTTAAATGGGCTTACTTTAGACGAGTATTTAGCTAAAATCAAAGAAAAATTCCAGGTGGAAGATTGGAGTAAAGGTGCTTATAAGCCTGAAGCTCGCCATACTTTCGGTATGTATCATGATAAAAAATGGTATAAACTCACAGCAAAACCTGAATTTATTGATGAAAATGACCCTGTTGAAAGTTTGGATGTATCTATACTTCAATCTTTGCTTTTAACACCGATACTTGATATACAAGATCCGCGCACTGATTTACGGATTGATTTCGTTGGCGGTCTTCGTGGTTTAAGTGAGCTTGAGCGGCGTGTTGACAGTGGTAACATGGCAGTGGCTTTCTCTATGTTCCCAACCTCAATGGATGAGCTTATGGCAATCTCTGACGCGGATAAGCTTATGCCCCCTAAATCAACATGGTTTGAACCAAAGCTTAGAAGCGGGTTGTTTGTACATGAATTAAGATAGGTTAAAATTAAAATATTAAAAACCCGAAACAGTTGTTAACTTCAAGCTGCTTCGGGTTTTTTAAATCTTTTTAATTTACTCAATACCCAACAAATTAACAACGCTATAGGAAATGCAATCCATGAGGCAATCCAAAAACCCAAAGCTATACCAAGGATCATGAGGATAACAGAAAAAGAGTAATATAAAATTTCAAAAACTGTGTCAATTGAGTAGTTTTTTTCTTCGCGAATAATTCCTATCAGTTTAATTGCACAAATAATAAGCCATGACAGCGGAAATGCAATCCATGCCCTCGTTATAAATTCAGCAATAATACCGGTTGCAAATATAAGCAGTAATACCCACGGCATATGGATTTTTTCAGCATCGCTGCTTCTTTTTCTTACAAGAGGGAATATAAAAATAAATAAAATCCATGTTATAGGTCCAGCCAGCCATGAAATGTACATTGCGCCGACAAGCACCGCGCTATATACCATTATTGTGGTAATCGCCATATAAATTGACTCTTCAAGCAAAGATTCAAAAGTATGTGTAAAAATTGAACCTTTATAGCCGCCTTTTTTTCGCGCATCAATAGTATCTTTAATAAATACGATTGTTGTTGTTAATAGAAACAGCATAGGCGACAAAGAGCGAAGCCTGTTTATGCTCATCTGATTTTGCACCAGCTCCTCATCCAAACCTAAGCTTCCGCCTAATATGCTGATATTAAATTCCGAATACAGTATTTCCGGAACAACTAAAAGAAAACCAACAATTATGCCTGTTATCGTAAAGGCATAATCCGAAAAATCCCATTTTTCATCATTTTTTATGTCATTGCCCTCCGGCATATTATCCCACCCCTACATTTGTTTTTCCAACAACGCTACACATTCCACATGATAACTCCTAGGAAACATATCATGTATCCTAAAATCCTTAAGCCTGTATCCACTCTCCAAAAATACTTCCAAATCCCTTACAAGACTTGTTGGCTTGCAGGAGACGTATATTATCCTCTTCGCCTCAAAGTTTATAATAGGCTCTAAGGCTTTTGGATGTATCCCTTCCCTTGGTGGATCTAGAATTATAGTTTCGGGAGTGCTTGTAAGTTTCGTGACTTCCTTAAGTACATCTCCTGCTATAAATTCACAATTTTCAATATTGTTGATAGCCGCATTCTGGATAGCGGCGTCTACTGCCGATTCCACAATTTCTATACCATAAACTTTCCGCGCTTTTTCACTTAAAATCTGAGCGATAGTGCCTGTACCACAGTATAAATCGAAGATATCGCCATTTTCATTTCCTTCCGCAAATTCTTTGACAGTTTTATAAAGCTCTTCTGCTCCAAAAGTATTTGTTTGAAAAAAAGAAAAAGGATATATTTTAAATTTAAGCCCCAAACATAAATCATAGTAATAATTATCCCCATATAAAACTTCAACTATTTCCGGCTTAACTGCATCAGCAACTGAATTGTTGATTGTATGGATTATACCACATATACGACCTTCAAGGCTTATTTCCAAGAGGGCTTTTTCAAACCCTTCCACCACAAGACCTTCTGTTGTTACTAAATTCACCAAAATTTCCCCTGTATGCTCACCTCTGCGTATAACTAAATGGCGCAAATGCCCTGTGTGCCTCGTTCTATGATAAAAACTAGCCCTTCTTTCTCTGAAAAAATCCCTTGTATATTTCACAATTTTATTAAAATCCTCATGGCATATATTACAATAGGAGCCATCGCAAACTTCATAATAGCTTCCGGGATTCCTAAGCCCTAAAGAAAGAGGTCCATCCTTGCACTCATCGCCAAAGGAAAACTCCATTTTATTCCTATACCCATATACAGATGGTGCCGGTTTAACTTCTGTAGTTTCCGGCAGTTCTATATTAGCTTTTTTAAACAAGTCTTTAACCATTTGCTCTTTTATATTAAGCTCGTCTTCGTAAGTAAGGGTTTGAAATGTACAACCACCACATTTATCCGCATTTGGGCAAAGAGGAGAGATTTCCTTATCACCTCTTTCCGCTATATTCAAGAGCTGTCCCTTGCCTTTTTTAACTTTCGCTTCAATAAGCTGACCCGGCAAAGCTCTCTTTATTTCTACATTTCTTTCCTTGCTGAAATCTGCACAAGAATCTTCCTCTTGTGTGATTTTTCTCCCTATTCCTATGTTGGGAAATTTGAATTTTTCAATTTTGATAAAAACATGCTTATTTTTAGCCATTTCTTTGTCCTTTAGCGTTGTATTTTTGTTTCGTATGTGGTATACTATGCGCATAAAAGAACAAGAGAGGTATTTTCCAATGAGTTTTGAAATTGGCAGCATAGTAGAAGGTAAGGTAGTTCGTATTAAGCCTTTTGGGGCGATAGTGCTTATTGGTGACAATATACAAGGACTTGTCCATATTTCCCATATTTCGGATAGCTTTGTGCAAGATATTAACAACCATATTGCTATCGGGGATGTTGTTAATGTCAAAGTTCTGTCTATTGACTCTAGTAATAACAGGCTCGCTCTTTCTATAAAAGAGGCTTCAAAATCCCAAAGCACCCCCTCGCCGGCACCTGCTAAACCTGTAATTGACACACCAAATGATCCAAATCAAACCTTTGAAGATAAGTTTAAGGAATGGCTTAAGGTTTCTAATGAGCGTCAAGCAGGTATAAACAAGCGAAATAAGCGCAGATAATATAAATACATAATTTTAATCTTAGTAAAAGCCCCTTATTTTTGGCAGGGGCTTTTTTGAATTTAACTTATATCATATTAACATATTCCCCTTACTCTTTCAACCTTTCATACTATAGTGAAATTACTTCAAAATACTAACAGAAAGATGCAGGTATTTTTTTGTAGATTGAGGAAACGGGTTCCCGGCATACCCGGGACGCTTGGGCGAGCAGGCTAATGCGGGTTGCGTGTTGGCAGGAACCGTCCAGCCCAAAGGTATGGCAGGAACTCGGTGACGATAAGATGCGAAAAAATAACAAGTTTTTATTACTATTTTGAGGTTATTTTACTATATATAGTCGACTTAAAATACAACTCATAAGCATGCATATTTTTAGGTTAATTCACTATAAATAGAAAATTGTTAAAAAATTCATTTTTCTTGATTGAACCGGTAGATTTTTGAACATAATATATGTTAGTTAAATCTGTCGGGAGGGAGATATTGTTTTGGACAAATTCATTATAAAAGGTTCTTCAGTTCTTTCCGGAAGCGTTCGCATAAGTGGTGCAAAAAATGCTGCGCTGCCTATTATGGCTGCTTGTTTATTAACTGACGAGGAGTCTATACTTCACGGCATTCCTCCTTTAAGCGATTGCCTCGCCATGAAGAGTATATTAGAATCCTTTGGGGCTATGGTTATATGGAACCCTCTAAAGCAATCTTTAATTATACGCCCGCAAGGTATAAAAACTTGTGAAATACCTTACGAACTTGCCACTGCTATTCGTGCTTCTTTTTTAGTAATGGGACCTGTTTTAGCTAGGTTTGGACAAGCAACTCTCGATATGCCGGGAGGCTGTAATATTGGACTTCGTCCCATTGACTTGCATCTTAAAGGCTTTGCTGCCCTTGGTGCAAAGATTGATATTGAACATGGCAAGACTTTAGCCTCTGCTAAATATCTTATAGGGGATAAAATTTATTTAGATTTTCCCTCAGTTGGCGCTACAGAAAATATTATGATGGCAGCTACTTTAGCTGACGGGTTAACCACTATAGAAAATGCTGCAACAGAACCCGAAATCGTGGACTTAGCTAATTTCTTAAATACAATGGGCGCAAATGTAAAAGGTGCCGGTACAAATACCATAAAAATTACAGGTGTTAAACATCTGCATGGAGCAAATTATACCATAATACCGGACAGGATTGAAGCAGGAACTCTCATGGCAGCAACGGCTGCCAGGGGTGGTGAGATTTTTCTGGAGGACATAGCGGGGGATCATTTAAAGCCTGTTATCGCAAAACTTCGGGAAATGGGCGTGGATATTTCTGAATCTGCTAATGGACTTAGGGTTAAATCCCCCGGTTTTATGTATCTCGACGCTACTGAAATCAAGACAATGCCTCATCCGGGCTTTCCTACAGATTTGCAGGCACCTTTTACCTCTGCTTTAGCTCTTGTTAAAGGAAATAGTATTGTTACAGAAACTATATTCGAAAATCGTTTCATGCATGTACCTGAACTTGTTAAAATGGGGGCAAATATTAAAATTGCCTCTAGATCTGCTCTTATAGAAGGGGTTGAGTGCTTAAGCGGCGCAAGAGTTATGGCTACAGATTTAAGAGCAGGGGCAGCTCTTGTAATAGCAGCTGCCTGCGCCGATGGAACAAGTGAAATTGAAAATATCTATCATATAGACAGAGGGTATTATAAATTAGAAAACAAATTATTAAATTTAGGTGTTAAAATTGAGAGGGTTTCTATAGATGCATCAATAGAAAAAGTTGTATAAAGGAAGTTATCAAATAAAATGCCCCTATATTTTATAGGGGCGAACATTTTTTCGACACAGTGGAACTATTTTAATTCATATTTTTAAACATTCCTATAAGTCTATCTAAATCTTCTTTACTAAAATACTCTATTTCAATTTTTCCTTTATCTTTCCTTTCTTTAATACTAACCTTCGTACCAAGGACACCCATCAATTCTTTTTCAATTGCTTTGTATAGACTATCAAATTCATCATCAATTTGAATTTTCTCACTTTTTTTTGGCAAATCTTCTTTTTTATTAATACTCTCTAAATGAGTACTAACTTGGCTAATATTTAACTGCTCTTCAATAATTTTTTCCCCTATTTCAAACTGGGTATTTCCATCATGAATCTCTAAGAGTTTTCTCCCATGACTTGCCGTGAGCCTTCCTTCAGCTATAAGGTTTTGAATACGTGGGTCTAGCTTTAATAAGCTCATTACCCCAGAAATACTTGCCCTGCTCTTACCTACTTTTACAGCGATATCTTCCTGTCTGAAAAAGAAAACATCACAAAGTTTCTGATAACAAAGGGCTTCTTCAATAGGGTTTAGGTCTTGACGTTGAATGTTTTCAATAAGTGCAATCTGGAGAGTTTCCATCTCGCCTAATTTTTTTATAATAACAGGGACTGTTTTTTGTTGAGCCAGTCTAGCAGCTCTCCATCGCCGTTCCCCTGCAACAATTTTATAAAATTCAGGATTATTTTCTATCTCTGTCACAATAAGAGGCTGTATTATACCAAACTGCTTTATGGAATTAGCCAGCTCTTCCAGTCCTTCTTCATCAAATCGCTTTCTCGGTTGATCTTTGTTAGGCTCAACCTTGTTTATATCCACTTCCAATATTCCAAAATCATCTGGATTTTTGCCTTCTCTCTCTCTAGAAGCTAAATCGACTAAATTTTCTTCCGCAGCAATTAGTGCGCCTAATCCTTTACCTAAGGCTCTTCGCTCTGCAGCCATCTTATTTTCTCCTCTCCATAACTTCTTCGGCAAGCAAGATATAGCTCTCTGCCCCTTTAGACTTTTCATCATACATTGTTATAGGTAAACCATGACTGGGGGCTTCTGATAGTCTTACATTACGAGGAATTATACTTCTATAAACATTGTTAGGCAGGTGTTTTTTGACCTCTTCAATCACTTGTAATGATAAGTTTGTCCGCGCATCATACATAGTAAATACAACGCCTTCCATCTCCAAATGAGGATTTAAGCGTTTTTGAACCAAGCTCACCGTATGAAGGAGTTGAGTTAACCCCTCTAAGGCAAAATATTCACATTGTATGGGAACAAGGACAGAGTCAGACGCTGTCAAAGCGTTAATTGTAAGTAAATTCAAAGATGGCGGACAGTCGATGAGTATAAAATCGTATAAAAATTTCGTATTATCTATAATTTTTTTTAAAATATACTCCCTATTTTCCATGCCAACCAGCTCTATTTCAGCACCCGCCAAATTCATATTAGATGGAATTACAAATAGATTATCCACAATAGTATTATGGATAACTTGTTCTATATATATTTCTCCCAATAATAAATTATATAGAGTTTTAGTTAATATATCTTTTTGTATTCCTAAACCGCTAGAAGTATTCCCTTGTGGGTCTGCGTCTATAGTCAGCACCTTTTTGCCTGCTTGTGCCAAACATGCCGAAAGGTTTATGCAGGTGGTGGTCTTGCCAACACCGCCTTTTTGGTTTGTAACGGAAATAACTCTTCCCAAATAAATCATCCTTAAGCAAATAATTTCAGATTTGATTATAACACTGTACAAACAAAAAAACCAGTGTTTTTTTGTTTTTTCTTTTAATCGAAACAAAACATTGCAGAGTCGCGCTCTGCAATCATGTCAACAACTTGACATTTTTGTAGAGTGCGACTCTGCAATGTTCTTCTCTTCAAGTGAGTAAATGGTTTTTTATTGGTTTTTATCTTTCCCTTGCTTAGATATAAATTTAGCAACAATATAACAGCCGACTACGATTACTAAAAGCCCTGCTGCAAAGGATAAGAAGTTAGATGCTGCCCCAAAAGCACTTCCTACCCCAGCAGGGATATATGCAATATCCATATTCATAAAAAATCTACCTATTCTTCCAATAATACCAAAAAGAACTGCTATTATAAAAAATAGTATTATCGACTTCTTGTTTTCTTTAAAAAATGATAAAATATCGTCTGAAGCATCAAGTACAACAAATCCCTCTGTCAATAATCGCCTAACTCTAAAGCTATCAAAAAGTGAGAAGCAAATCAAAATATAAACACAAAACATAAATAACCTTGTTCCAATTTCATGAGCAAGAAATATAAAGCCAAAGAACAATGTCATAATAAATAGTCCACGTTTCATAAGCCCAAGATACATATAATTAAGCCCTGGCACTGCCGAAAGAAGAAAAAGTAAAAAACCATTTTTTCTATATCGCCGTATTTGCCCTGGTCCTGGTCCATGAGAATAATTGTAATTATTTTGATAAAATTGCTGCTGGTGTTGATTGTGACCTGGCGGCGGTATTGGTATTGGTGGCGGCGATTGAGAAGTACTGCTCTCCTGAGAGCCCGCCCCCGCCATTTTAGTAACACAATCTTTACAATAGTATAAATTGTCTATATTAACAGAGCAATCTGCACAAATATGCTGCCCACAAGACATGCATATACCAACCGATACACAATCTGTATGCTTATAGCAATACATAAGATTCATCCTCTCAAAAATTAAAAATTGATTAGCAAAATTTTGCCTATTTGCTTATAAATACGGTCAAGTCAGCCCCAAGGTCTGTTAGGCTCTTCGTTAAATAATATATCTGATTAACTTAAGAGTGTTAAATTCACTATAAAAAATAGAGACTGATTAAAGTCAGTCTCTATATCTTTAATGTTACACATTTATTCAACTTTCAACTACTTCTCCCACTATTTACCTTCTTACTTCTCTATTTATCCTAACATTACTATGCTCATCAATCTCTACATTACACTGCATAACCTGAAGAAAAAACATAGTAGACACATAGCTTATCCCATCAATATTAATAATATTATGCCTTTGTCTAATTGTTGCATCTCTGGTAAGCGTTGTAAAAAACGTCCCACTGGATATAGTAACACTGCTAGTTGCCGTATCCCATCCTACAGTATACCCAAGGGCTTCCGCCACCTCTCTGATAGGAACAAAAACAACTCTCTGTGCCGTTGTAAAGGTTGGTGAACTCATTCTTTTTCCATTAACTGAAACAGTATTACGAACAACCATATCCCCGCCTCTAGGCACGCTCATATAATCCATTAAAAATGCTGGATTTGAGGCATCTCTTATCATATTGTCAAACAAAAGCCTGTCTGCGCCGAATACAAATGGATTTGAGGTTGCTACTCTTATTGCATATACATGATTGTCCGTTTCAGTTAGCCTTGTATAACCTAAGTTGTCCTGCCAGTCATCACGATTAAACACAGCAATTTCTAAAAGCAAAGCCCTGGAAGCAGCAATATTTGCCGGTCTATAATGAAATATAAGCCTCTCTAAAATAGGCTGAGGGTTTTGAAAAAATTCCCGCTGAACTTCAACATGCCTCCTCCACGCCGATGGAACATCGAGGGTAAAATTAACAACTCTCCCTCGTATCTGCTGATTAACATCAAGTGGATAGGCACTGCTTACTGTAGTAATTGCCGTAGCGTCCACAACTACTAATGTAAACACCTGAAATATCAATAAAAATGCTAACATAAAGCAAATTTTCTTCATTGGGGAAATCCTCCAACCGTTACCATTAACACCTATGCTCAGTTTTGCAGATTTTTCACTCATATGCACACATTATAACACTTTTATATCCAACCTTCAATCCTATTAAGGTAATTTTTACAAATTTGTTACAAATTTTTGTCTATCAATAGCTTTAAGTGCCCTCGTTCTCATCCTGTGATGTGTTTTTTCCTCTTTATTCTTTACAAATTTATTACGATTTTTTGCTTATAAGTGAGTTAACTTGTGGGGTTTTCACAAGTTAAAGCAGTATAAGTGCTATTCTCCTCTTATTTCATAAATCATTTCCCGTTTAAGATTATATAATTTCTCCGAAAGATCTACCGGTAAAATATTGGGCTTAAATAATCTTCGGTTTTCCTCCCACAAAGTCTCTTGGTCTTCTTTGCAGAAAGCAGCAATCTCCATAACACTTGGAGACTTATAAACACATTCCCCATTTAAAAATACAGGCACAAGAAGATTCTTCACCCAAAACTCCCCGCCTTTTAAAGTCATCTTTTTCCATGTGTTAATAGGATCAAAAATTGTCAAATCCTGATTAGCATCAATGATTTCATCATATAAACTAATTAAATCCGCTTTTACTTTTCCTGTAGCTTTATCATAAAGTCTAAATACCGTCTTAATTCCAGGGTTTGTAATTTTTGCAGGGTTTTCAGAAATTTTTATTTTAGGAACAACTTTCCCATCCTCTATAATTTCTGCAGCGAGCTTATATATGCCTCCAAAAGCCGGACATTTATCAGAGGTTATAAGTTTTGTGCCAACTCCCCAGAGAGTGATTTTAGCATCCTCCCCTTTAAGATTGGTAATCAAATTTTCATCCAAATCTCCGGATGCGCTGATAATAGCGTCATGAAATCCTGCTTCATCAAGCATCTCTCTCACTCGTTTAGATAAGTAAGCTAAGTCGCCGCTGTCCAGTCTAACGCCGTATGTTCCAATCTTAACTCCCGAATCTTTTAGCTCCTTAAAAACTTTTAAAGCATTAGGCATGCCGGATTTTAAAGTATTATAAGTATCCACAAGCAATAAACACACACTGGGATATAATTTCGCATATTCGCGAAAAGCCGTAAGCTCATCATCAAAGCTCATAACCCAGCTATGAGCATGGGTGCCGGCAATTGGTACATCAAACATACGCCCTGCTTCCACATTACTAGTTGCGGTACAGCCCCCTATCATCGCGGCACGTGCGCCGTAAATAGCCGCATCAGGACCTTGGGCTCTTCTAAGACCAAATTCTAAAACCTTATCTCCGGCAGCGGCATTTACAACTCTAACTGCTTTTGTAGCAAGAAGACTCTGATGGTTTATTATATTTAATAATGCGGATTCCAAAAGCTGGGCTTCTATAACAGAGGCTGTAATCCTTAAAAGAGGCTCCTGAGGAAAAACTACAGTGCCTTCGGGAATCGCGTATACATCCCCACTAAATTTGAAATTTCTTAAATAATCAAGAAACTCTTCCTTAAAAACTCCTTTAGAGCGCAGGTAAGAAATATCTGCCTCAGTAAAATGAAGACCTTTTATATATTCTATAGCTTGCTCAAGTCCTGCCGCTATAGAATATCCGTTGTCTAAAGGGTTGCTTCTAAAAAACAAATCGAAAACTGCTTTGCGTTCATGGGTATTAGTTAAAAAATAGCCTTGCATCATAGTAAGTTCATAATAATCGGCCAACATGGTTAAATTATTGTAGTACATTTACATTTCATCTCCTAAGTATAAATTTCTTAAATTTTATAATACCACAATCAGCGTGGACGTGCTATACTTATTAAAAAATTGTAACTAAGAACCAGCGGTCAATAAGCTGCAAATCTGCTTTTCGGCTTATTGACCGCTGGTTCTAAAAAAGAGGAGCGAACTTTATGATAAAAAAGCGGCTAGCAGGTATACTTTGCCATCCCACAAGCCTCCCCAGTCCCTTTGGCATAGGTGATTTTGGACAAGAAGCCTACGATTTTATAGACTTTTTAGTAAATGCCGGTCAAAGCTATTGGCAAATACTACCATTAACCCCTGTGGGATATGGAAATTCCCCCTATCAAAGCCATGGAGCTTTTGCAGGTAATATTTATTTAATAAGCCCTGAGCTTCTGCAAAAAAAAGGCTATCTTACCAAGCTGCAACTTGCAAACCCTCCTGATTTAAACTGCGATTATGTTGAATTTGACAGGGTTTATAAATATAAAAACGCCCTTTTTCAAATGGCTTATGAGAATTTCAAAAAAGATCCGGGCGCAATCAGGCCTTTTGCAAAATTTTGTGCGGAGAATACTTGGCTTCATGATTTTGCTTTGTTTGAAAGTCTATCGGAATTTTTGGGTCATCTGCCTCTTCATGATTGGCCAAAACCCTTATTTGATAAAGAAGTACCGGCACTTAAAAAATATATAGAACGCTTACAGGATGAAATAAATTACCGAAAATACCTCCAATTTGAATTTTACAGCCAATGGGACAAACTTAAAGCCTATGCAAATAAAAACGAAGTTAAAATTATAGGGGATTTACCTATTTTTGTATCAGGCAGCTCTGCGGATTATTGGGCTAATAAAGAGCTGTTTTTAAAAGATAAAGACGGGCTGCCTGAGGCAGTCGCCGGTGTACCTCCCGATTATTTCAGCGAAAGCGGTCAGCTTTGGGGTAATCCGCTATATGATTTTAAGGCTCAAAAGCAAAATGGCTACGAATGGTGGGTAAAGCGTTTTAAACATAATTTATCTATGTTTGACATTGTAAGAATTGACCATTTTAGAGGCTTTGAATCTTTTTGGCAAATACCTGCCAATTCTAAAACCGCTATAAAGGGTAAATGGGTCAAAGGGCCCGGTGAAGAATTTTTTGCGACAATTGAGAAAGAGCTTGGCTCCTTAGCTGTCATTGCGGAGGATTTGGGGATTATCACACCGGAGGTTAATAAACTTCGGGAAAATTTGGGCTATCCCGGTATGAAAATACTCCATTTTGCTTTTATGGATGGAGCTAAATCCAGCTATCTGCCACATAATTTTGATGACTCTAATACAGTGGTCTATACAGGTACTCATGATAATAATACTACTATAGGTTGGTATCATGAGCTGGACGAAAATATTAAAGATTTCGTGCGGCGTTATCTTCGTATTTCGGGGGATGATATTGCTTGGGATTTAATTCGCCTATGTTTTTCATCCTCGGCGAATACTGCAATTATACCAATCCAGGATTTAATGAGCTTAGGAGGAGAAGCACGTATGAATACTCCCGGGACAGCTGATGGCAATTGGGGGTTCAGGTTTAAAAAGGAAATGCTGAGTGATGATATAGCACAAGGGCTTAAGTATTTATGTGAGCTGTATAATAGATAAAGGAGGTTATTATATGATTACTACAGAAAGATTAATTTTAAGACGCTTTACCCCTCAAGATGAGGAAGTATATGCCGATATTTTAACAAAACCAAATGTCTACCAATTTTTAGGAACAGGGCAGGGCTTTACAAGAGATACAGTTAATAGGTTAATAATGACACACGAATCCTCTTGGGGTCATGGGCTTGGTACATATGCCGTAATAGAGAGGGAAAGTGACAAATTAATAGGTCATTGCGGTGTACGAGGTCTCCCCTGTGGTAGAAAAGAAATATTATATGCTTACGATGAATGCACTTGGGGGAAAGGCTATGCCACAGAAGCCGGAAAAGCAGTCCTTGCGGCACATAGCCCCCGCCCCCTTATTGCAGTATCATATCCTCAAAATCCTGCATCTATTGCTGTGATTAAGAAATTAGGCTTTCGCCATGTCGGGCAGGAGGAAATGTTTGGCAAGATATTAGAATCTTTTATATTAGACTGATTTTTATATAAGAAAAACCCTATCGGATTTATACTTAAATGCTTCTAAAACAGTAACCATTATAGCTTGCTATGAATCTGTTACTGTTTTAGAAGAGAGCTGCGCTGCTTTATCCACACAAGATAGTTGCTTTAGCTTTACTATTTTGTGTGGATTTCAGTATACTTTGCCGATAGCGTTTATTTTTTTATGCCCTGGCTTGCAACCCAACTCTGTCAATAGCCGCCTTAAAAGCCGGCACTGCTAAAATTGCCAAGGTAAACGCCGCTTCAGGTCCTATATAAGTTATATTATAGAGGGAGGAAAACAGCCAAACATTCATCCCTTCCGGGGCAAATATCGCAAAAAATATTACCCCTGACAAAACCGCACATAAAAGCCTTCCTGTAACACCTACTATGTAGCCTATTAAAAGTCCGTGTTTATGCTCCTTAAAAAGCCCCGAAAGACCAAGGCAAGCATACGCCAGTACATAATCCAAAAGCATTTGTGCCGGATGGATAATATACGGGTCAAATAAAAGCCGCAAAAACCCAAATGAAACAGCCGCAGCAAGCCCCGCTTTAAGGCCAAACCAATAGCCTACCATAGAAACAAAAACCATACTGCCAGCAGTAATAGACCCGCCCATAGGCATACGATAAATACGTATATTTGAAAGTATTACTGCAAGAGCCAAGCAAATAGCCGCATAAGTAAGGGCTTTTAGTGGCATTTTTGTATCTTTTCTAAAAAACAACAATAACACAAGCCCCATAAGTAATGCACATACAAATGCAACAATACTACCCATGTCTGACATAAAAAATTGCGAAAAAGTTTCCGCTGACATAAAAAACAAACCTCCTTGTATTTACCGCTTGTTGGTCTGCGCTTGCACCTATGCCAAACAAAAAAACCCTAACGAGAAATTAATAAACAAATTTCCCGCAGGGGTTACATTTGAAAAAGGCTGCTTTCCCTTCGCCGGCATTACCCGGATCAGGTTATAAGGGTCTAATCTCAGTCGCTTTCGCAACACCCCTAGCGGTTTGTAGTATTTAATTCTCCTTAAGGATAATATAATTTTATGTAAAAGTCAATATCAATTTTAATCTCAATATTCCTAGATTGACTTTTACTACAATAAGTACTACAATAAATATATTATAATTCCATAAGGAGGCTTACATATGGCTTGTAAAAATGTAAAAGAATGTCCCTGCCCAAAAACGGAATGTGAAAGGCATACAGTCTGCTGTGAATGTGTAGTTAATCACAAGAAAAACGGTAATTTACCGTTTTGTCTAAGACCTGAAGAACAAGCATAAGCATAAAACTTAATCAAAAACCCCTCTTAAGCTTGATTTATACAAACTTAAAAGGGGTTGTTTTCTTCTTTAATACTATTTGATTAAATGGGATAAAACAATCTGACCTATCCTATCAAGGGGTACTTGTTTTGCAACCGCTCCCATTTCAAAAGCAGCCCTTGGCATACCATAAACAACACAGGAGGACTCGTCCTGCCCAACGGTAAAAGCACCCATCTGCTTCATTGTTTTCATTTTTTCAGCACCATCCTTGCCCATTCCCGTAAGGATTATACCTATGGCATCTTTAGCGGCAGCTACCGCCACAGATTCAAACAAAACATCAACAGATGGACAATGACCGGACACCTTTCCCTGTTCTTTAAGGTCGATTACATAGATTGGACCTTGTTTAATAACCCGCATTTGCAAATCTCCGCCAGGAGCTAATAGAGCAACTCCCCTCTCAAGCTTATCGCCATGTTTTGCTTCTCTCACATGCATAGAGCAGTTCACATCAAGGCGATCTGCGTAAGATTTAGTAAAGCCCGGCGGCATATGCTGAACAATCGCCACTCCTGGCATATCTGCCGGAAAGGTTTTAAGTACACTTAATATAGCCTCTGTACCTCCGGTTGATGCACCTATGGCTATAAGGCTTCGCACATTACCAAGTTTTTGACCGCTTTTAAGTACAGGAGGCGGTAAAGCAGCACTCTCCTGCCGGTTAGCGTTCGGATATGATTTATTCCTTACAGCGGCAGCTATTTTTATAGCATCTACACAATCGGCAATAAAAATATCCTGAGTATAGCCCGGGCTTGAGTTTGGCTTTGCCACAAACTCAACAGCACCTGCTTGCATAGCGTCAAATACATTGCCTGATAAGCTGCTTATAACAATAGTACGAATCCTTGGGTTTTTAGGAAACAGCCTTTTTATAAACTCATTGCCCCGCATACCTGGCATTTCCATATCAACAGCTACAACATCAAGATCCATATTAGGAATCTTATCAAGAGCCGTTATAGGGCTGTCAAAAACCTCAACAATCTCAAACTCATGAACCCGGCTTAATGCCTGCCTTAAAAACGCCCTAAAAACAATGGAATCATCTACAATTGCTATCTTAATTTTTTTTCTCATTTATGTCAACTCCTGAAGTGGGTGCCATTAGCTGTCGTTAACCACCTGCCCGAAGGGCATTTTATTTTGCAAAGTAAAGGCACACAGCACAACCGCTTTTAATAAAACCACTACATCTTCTCCGGGGCAGAGATATTCAAAAGAGAAAGCCCTGCCTTCAAAACTTCTCTCGTGGCATAAACCACCATAAGCCGCGCTTCCCGTAAATCGTTATCAGCGGTTAAAATTGGATTTTCATGGTAAAAATAATTAAAGCCCTGAGCTATAGCCATTAAATGCCTTGCAATTATATAAGGCTCATATCTCTTAGCCGATTCTAAAATTTTATCAGGGTATGCGTAAATTAGTTTTGCAAGCTCTACACTAGCCTTATCTGTAATCAGCGAAAAGTCAATTTGGTTTTTTGGCTTATAGTTTCCGGTATACCCTGCCTTAACAAGGACTGAATTGGCCCTTGCCGCACTATATTGAACATAAGGTCCTGTTTCTCCCTCAAAATTCAATATTTTATCAAAAGAGAATGTAACATCCTTAATCCTATTGTTATACAAATCATTAAATATTATAGCACCAATACCTACTTGTTCTGCAATAATTTCTTTATCCGCAAGGTCTGGATTTCTTTCGTTGATTATTGCTAAAGCTCCGTCTCTCGCTTCGTCTAAAAGCTTGTCTAAGTAAACAATATTCCCCGCTCTGGTTGAGAGTTTTCCTGTATCTAAGCTAATCATTCCATAAGAGATATGTTCTAAATCCTTGGCATAATTACGACCCATAAGCTCCACAACTTTAAACCACTGGGCAAAATGGAGCTTTTGCTCAAGACCTGTTACATAAAGAGCTTTGTGAAAACTATACATATCATAGCGATCCTGAACTGCCGCAATATCTCTTGTAGGATACAAAGTCCCGCCGTCTTTTCTGAGTATGAGGCTTGGTGGCATATTCCACTCATCCAGCATAACTACCTGAGCTCCCTGGCTTTCCTGAAGCAGCCCTTTTTCCCTAAGCTCATCTACAACTACGCCCATTTTATCGTTATAATAGCTTTCACCTCTGTAGGAGTCAAAAGATATTCCAAGTCTTTCATATATCACATCAAGCTCTTTGCGGCTTACATCACATATTTCTTTCCAAAATTCCAAAGCCTCCTGATCACCGGACTCCATTTTAAGAGTCCAGCCCCTGGCTTCATCCTCAAGAGAAGAATCCTTTTCAGCTTCGTCATGAAACTTTACATACAACTCAACAAGGGATTCAATACCGCCTGAAATTGCTGCCCTGCGGTCACCGCCCCATTTATTTATAGCAACAACCATTTTACCAAATTGTGTACCCCAGTCTCCAAGATAATTTATACCAACTACATTATAACCCAAAAACTTAAGAGTTTTATAAATAGCGGCACCAATCATAGTAGTTCTTATATGACCTATATGCAAAGGCTTCGCAATATTCGGCGAGGAATAGTCAATAACCACAGTTTTCCCCTCTCCCATATTGCTGCTGCCAAATTTATCCTTATCTACAAAAACTTTTGTAAAGGCCTCCGAAACTATAAACTCCTTTTTAAGCTTGAAATTTACATAACCCGCTACAGCCTCCACCGATTCAATCATAGAAAGCTCAATATTTACATTAAGCTTTTCGGCAATATCCAAAGCAATCATAGGCGGTGCCTTTTTTAACACTTTTGAAAGCCTAAAGCATGGATATGAATAATCACCCATTTCAGAATTAGCAGGTATTTCAACAGCAGAAAAAATTTCATCAACATCTACATCTATTATACTGCCTATTTTTTTCGCCAGTTCATATTTAATATCCATTGGTATATTAATCTCCCTTTACCCAGTGTAAACTTTAAGTGCCCCCGGTACATTTTTAATCACAACAGGCATAGATGGTCCCGGTTCCCCGTCTACATCTGTGGCTGATTGTCCAAAGCTTTCTATTTTTATAAAACTGTCTTTAAAATGAATCACATTTTCATCTTCTAAATGCTCGCCTTTTATAATTTTTACAAGAAGCGCCGGAAGTGCCGAAAAACTTACAGACTTAAGGGCAACAAAATCCAATAGCCCATCAGAGGCCGAACCTTTAACCAAATCCGTAAAACCACCGGCTCCCGTACCGTTTAGGACAAGAGCTAAGGCAAGCTCCTCCCTAAATGTACCCTCAGAGTTAGTAATATCAACAGTTACAGGGGTAATTTTCGGAAGCTCCCCAAGACCTTTCATATAATACGCCATTTTGCCCATAAGGTTTTTAAGATCTTCATTAACAATATGGGAAATATTAGCGGGATACCCCAAAGCAAATACATTTATAAAATATCTATCATTAGCTTTCCCTAAATCAAAGGCTGTGATTTTTTCATTAACAATAATTTCAGCTGCTAAAACCGGATTTTTAGGCAAATTCAAATAAGTGGCAAAGTCATTGGCTGTACCTGATGGAATTATCCCAAGCTTTGATGACAGCCCCTTTTCCATCATTGCATTTACAACCATATTAACACTGCCGTCGCCGCCGGAGATAATTATAGCTTCATACTCCCCGCTTTTCATACTTTCTATGAATAAGCGAATAGAGTCGGTGCTTTCACTTCGGTGGATAGTCACCGTAAACCCTGCTGATTGAAATATGTCCAGCATATCATCTAAAGAATTTTTAAAGGTTCTATCACCTGAGTTTGGGTTATATATGAGAGCAAGCCTTTTCATAACTAAAGCACCACCATCATAAATTCTCTTAATAGACCTGCCCGTTAACCTCATTCCGCCGCGTTTTTGGCTTATTTTTCACTAAGACTTCGTCGAAGCTTCTTAACAAAATAAGGTTAGCGGACAGGTCTAATATCCTTACTATAGCTCTATACCTTGCACAGAACCTACAGGTTTCACTATATAATATACCCTTTATTGCATAAGAAGTCAATAAGGGCTGACAGTTCTGTAATCAATGCGCTTAAAAACCATAAACATTAGTATTTTGTCACCTGTCATCTAAATTGTATCATAGTACTTAGGCTGCTCCAAAATCTCCCAAACAAAAAATCAAGCACCAAATATAAGCCGCCCAGAAAGCACGCTGTATTTATTAACATAGCTTGAAAAGGTCTTTTACCTGCATCTATCACGACCTCTAAAATAAGCTGTATAAGAGCTATAAGAAATATCTGACCAATAAGCACAAAATAATCATTCAATAAAAACACGTCCTTTTGGGAGTTTTCTTCTATGCTTATTCTATGCGCTTTAAGAAAAGGCTAGAAGTCCTCTTGCTAAGCATATTACTCTGTGTTACTATAAATAAGAACCCGCGTTCAATAAAGGAGTGTTCGGATTTAGGCGAGGAGTAATAAAAGTGAAGATATTAGTAATAGACGGTCAAGGCGGTAAAATAGGAAAAATGATTATCGAGGGAGTAAAAAGCTCCAATATCTCTTGTGAACTTACTGCCATAGGTGCAAACGCAGTAGCAACTGCAACTATGCTAAAAGCAGGGGCTGATAACGGTGCCACCGGAGAAAATCCCGTAGTAGTACTAAGTCGTACTGCTGATATTATTATCGGTCCTTTGGGCATAATCGCCGCCGATTCATTATTGGGAGAAATTACTCCTATGATGGCTGCAGCCATTGGGCAAAGCAGCGCAAAAAAGCTTTTACTTCCTGTTAATTTGTGTAACAATATTATAGTGGGAACAAATGCCCAGCCTCTTTCAAAGCTTATAGATGAGGCAGTTGAAGAACTTTCAAAAATATGTTGTAAACAATAAAAAATACAGCCCCTAGTAATTGCCTTAAAAAGACAAGGTTTTTAAGCAAAGCCAATTGGTATAAGGTTAAACGCCTATCTTCGGAGATAGGCGTTTAAGGCTGAAGACAAAGTCTTCAGCCTGTCGTTAAAATGGCAAAGCCATTTTAACGAGGTACTTAAGGTATGAATCCGCCTGCAAGGTTTTGCTTCGCAACCCCCTGCGGCTGGTCGTCCGCTACGCGGACTGCTCGCC
>Ga0123352_10000837_pt1 | contig 38820 bp, 36 predicted proteins | sample TergutLab28metaG_FD_89700 | JGI IMG/M metagenome (GOLD analysis project Ga0123352, IMG submission 89700) | Labiotermes labralis P1 segment gut microbial communities from Petit-Saut dam, French Guiana - Lab288 P1 | ecosystem: Host-associated > Arthropoda: Insects > Digestive system > Gut ... | reverse complement strand
GGCGATGAACGGCTCCGTCCGCGAAGTGGTTGCATCGGTTGACAAGCACCCGATGCCAACCACATAACGCGCCCGTTCGCCGTTAATCGTCCGATTGCGTAGGCGCTGCTTATGGAACATCCGACCGCCCTGCCGCCCTGCTTGACGGGAAACTGCTCTGTTTTAATTTGTTGTAGCGGGTTAACTTATACTAAAAATAAGTGAAAGCTACTTGTACTCCACAGGGGGACAAATTGGGGACGTTTGGATGGTGGAGTTGGTATAAATGCAAAAAGCCCCAAACGGCTGATGCTTGGGGCTTTCCTTGTTGTCGGGCAATTTTAAGACGATTAGTATGAAATTTTCATGTTAGGATGCACCCCATGGGGCAGCGCCTATAATGTTTATTATATTATTTTTTCTCTACAGGAAATAGAATTGGAATAATAACTCCGCTTTCGCTTTCAATGTGTTCTTCAAGCCCCGGATTTCTGTTGTTGTCATATTTCCATTCCCATTCTTCATCTTTACATAATTCAAACACTCTCTTCCACCCATGGCTTGGGTCTCCGCTGTATGTGTTTGCAGGGATTACTGCGTATAAACCACCCGGCAATCGCATTTCGTATAGAGGCTTGGGAATTTCAATGCCTTCGGGGATAGTGGCACAATAGCCAAAGCCGTAGGGGTTATCGCCTTTAGGGTAAGGTTCGGTATTAAAACCGAATATTCTCATCGTTCCTTCAAGCCCGTTTGCTACTATCCAATCCTTTACCATTCCATACGCTTCATCTTCGGGTTCTGTACCCACACACGAAAATGCCGCCGTTCGTGCGGGTGCCATTTTGATAATTTGAATTTCATCATACTTACTTTTTACGTTTTCCATTGAAAAACCTCCCTGTGATTTTGTAATTACGTGCTTTTTCCGCTCTATGGAAACAGGGATCAGTATGTTTTCTAGCGAAGGTAAGGTTAATTGCGGCTCGGTTTTTACCATAGCAATGATTTCGGAAATCGCCTCCTTCAGCGTTTCCAAGTCAGAAAGTGATTTTTCAATCCTTGATAATCGTTTTTCCAAAACATGACATAAAGAACCCACGGTTCTGTTATTTAAAATTTCTTTTATGTCACGAACAGATATATCAAGACGGCGTAATAAATCAATTATGCGTATATTTTGCAACGCATACTCATCATACATTCGCCAACCCGATTGAGCATCTCTATTGCTCTTGAAAAGTCCCGCCGCCTCCCAATAACGCAAAGTGCGACCGGTAATGCCCATATCCGCCGAAACCTTATTAATCGCAGTAAACATACCCATAATCCTCCTTTCATTCCCCATTTTCCCTTTCGAGAGGGAACTCACAAGAAGACTCTATCAAATGACATCGCGTCAATTGCAAGGGTTTATATAATGTTTATTAGCGCTACGAATAAAAAGATTTACTTTGCTCGTATTTCGTAATTGTTTCCATCAGCAATTACTTCATACCCCTCGTTTAATTCTAACGTCCAATATTTGCCGATGACTTTGTTGCCCTCAATCCGCAGGCCATCGGCAAAAACAGCGCAATAACCGTCATTATGTTCCAAAAAATCATATTCTCCGTCGCTTTGGATGATTTGCATCAGTTCATCCATATTATTAACAAACATTCGGCCGAACGTGCCGTTGCATTGCAACACGCCGCGCCGGATTTGACCAAGTCCGGCAACTTGTATAAACATATTAACTCCGCCCCTGTCCGATTCCAACGAACAGCGAAGAAGCGGCCGCGTGGTGAAAGCGGTAATGATTGATTGCAGTTTCCTATTTATTTCTTCTTGACGCTTCATTTCTTTTTCCATAATTTCCTTGTGCTTGGTTTCAAAAAGAGAAGGCGGTTTTTCCGATATTCCGATTGTTTTGTTTAAAATTTCTCCTAAATCCGAATCCCATGTCAACCCGGATTTCCAATCAACACCAAAAGCATCAAGCGCGTAACAGTACATAGCCCCCGAAAAATAGCCGAAATTTCTAGCAATATTTTCGCCTTGGGGACTTTCGGTTTCCAAGTATGTAACGTAGTTATCCGAATTGGTTACCATGTATTGGGTATAGTTCGCTTTCCCTTCCAGCAATTCGGCAACTGTCTCTGCCATCGGACCGTATTTTTCGCGTCTTTGCGCCCGGGCAAACAATGCGGCTCGGGCGAAATCCAAGCGTTCGTCAGCGTCATTTTTAATAGACGCTAAAAGTAAATCCATTTCAACCAAAAATAATACCCGCGCATCCAATTCGTTTAAATGGGGGTTTTCACCCATTTCAACTTCGCCGCCGAACAAAGACGGCTGGAGCGCATGAAATGCCTCGTGAACAAACATTTCCATCCGCTCCGTATCATCATCGCCATAACGTTCAACCATGTCCCAATCAGCCATCGCCCAAAATTTGCCGTTATGTTTAATAGCTGTAGTACCCGCGGCAAGCTCCTCCGGGAACTTTTCTCCAAATCCTTCTTCATTTGCTGCGACATCCCGTGTTTCTTCATCTACAATTACAAATGGTGTATGCAAAGCAACACCCCATAACTTGCCGCCGTCTTTTTTGCACAATTCCTCCCATTGCTTTAAATACATGGCAGCTTTTGTTGGGTCAAAAGGGAATGTCTTTGTTAACATATTAGTGTCCATGATATGCTCCTTTATAAAATATATAATTATCGACGATTAATTATAGGATGTAGGTTTTGAAGGGTGAAAATGACACTATTATTGTTTATTAATCGATGTCTATTGTATAGTAATTTTTGTTGTCGGTTTCCTTAAACAATTTGCCTCCATTGTTGCGGATAACTTTGTTTGAAGCCTCGTTATGCTTGTAAGGATCTAAGAGAATTTCAAAAATCCCCATTTCCCTACATTCATTTAATAATAACTTTAAAATGGTGTTCCCATAACCATTACCTCGGTATGAAGATGCAATAGCATATCCAACATGCCCCCCGTTTTCTTTTAACGCGTCAGTTAAATAATGTCTTATTCTACCTATACCCACAGGCGTAGAACCATCATATAGCCAAAATGTAGTTTGTGGCACCCGCCCGATTTGAAGTCCAATATTATTCGAACAATCGTCATTTTGTTTTAACCATTGTGTATATTCATCATAAGACATCCCCTTAACGTCGTTCATAAAGCCATGGTCGTTCGATTCAATCTGTTGGAGCATGTCATATACTTCTTTACCGTCATTTGTTGTTAATTTTTTTAACAATAGCATTTTGTACCTCCGGTGAGTACATAAACTTAACGCACGTACCACACTCGTAGTGGTATATTAGTGCGCCTTTTTGGATTATACAGATTTTGCCATTTGCAAATCGCCGACATAAAGTGTTTTACCTAAAGGAGCTAAAACCCTTAAAACAGTATCAAGCTGTGGGCTGGTTTCACCCGCTTCCATACGTGATATTACAGGTTGTTTAACCCCGCTTAATTGTTCAAGTTCTCGTTGCGATATGTTTTTTTCATTACGCGCTTTTATGAGTTCTCCGATAATGGCAACTCTCAAATCGCTTTCTCTTATTTCATCTGCGGTGTATATCTTTGGCCTAACCTCTGCCCACGTTTTCATTTATACACACTCCTTTCCCGAATATCTGCAAGATTGCGCTTTGCCTGTGCAAGTTCTCTTTTTGGTGTTTTGTTGGTTTGCTTGAATTGAAAATAATGAAGTAATATGAAATCGTTTCCCAGCCAACTTGCAAAGAAGATTCTTGATCTAATTGGTCTTATCTCCCATATATCGCCCTCTAAGTGCTTGATATATGGTTCTCCGGCTGCCTTGCCGTGTTCGCTTAACACTTGGATATAATCGTTAATTTTATTATAGTTTATGCGGCTATCTTTATCTGTTCGTTTAGATAGGGCTTCGATATATTCCAATACCGGGCTATTGCCGTCACGGTCTTCGTAAAAGTAAATGTTGTGCATATTAACCCCTTCGTCAATATATTATATGTATAAAAGTTATCATATGTCAATTTTGGAATATGCCTTCAGCTAATATATGCGTTATTTCCGCCCTTTTCAGATTGCGTTCAGCGCGGCGTTGGAACATCCGCCCGACCCCGCCCCACGGAGCATACACAAGCACAACAACCCCCGTGGTTATATATACAAAAACCTAACTTTGAAAGTTAATCGTCGTATTAACAAACAACTTACCCAATTCATCATCCACCAAACCGTAACCCGTTTCACCAAAGATTTGACCAATCATTGCGATCTTAGCCGAAAAGTCGTCCCGGGTACCGGGGAAGACGTTGGGCATCGCCCAAATATTGACGAGCAGTAAAAATAATTCGGCCAATACCCGCGCGTTGCCTTTTTTGATCGAACCGTCAGCCATGCCTTCTTCAATGATTTCCGCCATTTGCACGGCTTCTTCCCGCATGATTTTAATATGCTCGGCCAAAATGCGCGGGCTTGATAGGGATGCGATCAGCATTTTCGTATAGCGTTCGTTGTGTTCGCTTTCGGTGTTGGCTTCGAGCCCGAACCTTAACGCAAGCCTTAACCGTTCAAGGCCGCTTTGGGTATCGGCCAACTTTGCTTTTTTGAAGCAATTATCGGCGTTGTTTTTTGCTTTGACGATAGCCAACAATACATCTTCCTTGGATTTGAAGTGGTGATAAAAAGCGCCGCGCGTCAAACCGCCGAGGTTGGCGATGATGTCAAGCACCGTGGTTTGCTCGTAGCCTTTTTCCAAGAATAAGCGGAGGGAGGCTTCCAATATTTTATTTACCGTCTCCTCGGGGTATTTGTTTCGGGGCATACCGTTCACCTCTGTGCGTAAAATATTTCATTGCCGCGGGTAACGCGATTCCAACCATTTCATCGGGGGTAATGAAGCGGTAGTCTTCTATCGCGTGGTTTTCCTTTACATGGACTTCGTAACAGGTCATATCCCATATACGGTGGGTGAAGGTGTGGCGGGCGATGTTCTTCCGCTCAATTTGAGCGGAAGTGTAACCCATGGATTCTAACTTCGGACCTATTAGGTCCGAAGTTACATCCGCGTCCCCTTCGATTAAATAATAGACCCACATCCCCTTTAGCAAGCCTTCGGTGCGCCGCTTCATGAGTACACGGCCCTCCGGTGAATAGATAAGTAAAACCGTAACGGGGATGACGGGAGAGGGTTTCTTCTTCGCCTTGACGGGTAACGCGCGTTCCCGTCCGTTGATACGCGCCCGGCAATATACGGGAATCGGGCAAATTTCGCAGCGGGGATTTGTAGGGGTACAAATGAGGGAGCCTAGTTCCATCAAGGCTTGGGTCAAAGCACCCGGGGATAGGGTCGGATCGTTCGCGGGAATGGCGGACATCAGCGACGTTACATAATCGGCCGCGTGTTTTTTAGCGAGCGGGGTGGAAATGTCGGTATCATCATCCGTCAAGCGAGCGGCGAGGCGCAAGACATTGCCGTCCACGGCGGCTTCCCTTTGCCCGAACGCGATGCTCATGATTGCCCCGGCGGTATAGGGGCCCACGCCCGGCAGGGCTTCCCACGCTTCGCGCGTTTGCGGCCAGCCCATACGGGACGGTGCTTTTCCGCTCCGTTTACCGTCGTATTTTTCGAGGATGATCCTCGCCGCCACGTGAAGGTTACGCGCGCGGGCGTAGTACCCCATCCCCGCGAATACCGATAAAACCTCGTCCAAATCGCAGTTCCCCAAATCATCAAGGGTCGGGAACCGGGCCATAAACCGTTCGTAGAAGGGGAGCAACTGCACCATACGTGTCTGTTGGGCCATTACTTCCGATACCCACACATTGTAAGGCGTGGGGTTATCGCGCCAGGGGAGGGAGCGTTTTTCGGCGGCATACCAAGCGAGCAATTCACGGTGCATAATGCGTTCCTTCCGTGATGTTTGATAATTGACATCTTCTCCCTGCTATTATACCATGCAAGCAATGAATCGGATAAACGAAGGGAGCGTTCCTATGCCTATTCCAACCCCCCATATCACCGCCAAGGCCGGTGATTACGCAAAGACCGTTTTAATGCCGGGTGACCCGCTGAGGGCGAAGTTTATCGCGGAAAATTATTTGGAAAATCCCGTAAAGGTGAACGGCGTACGCGGGATGCTCGGTTACACGGGTACGTACAACGGCAAGCCCGTTTCGGTGCAGGGCAGCGGGATGGGTGTACCGTCGATCGGTATCTATTCCTATGAGCTGTTCAATTTCTACGAAGTGGACAATATTATTCGGATCGGCTCAGCCGGCGCGCTGGACCTTAACCTTGAATTGGGGGACATCGTGCTGGGTATGGGCGCGTGTACCGATTCCGACTACGCCAAGCAATACCACTTGCCGGGTACGTACGCGCCCATCGCGTCGTATGAGCTGCTGCGCAAGGCGCAAGGCGCAGCCGATTTGGTGGGCAAACCCGTAACCGTGGGTAATGTGCTGACCACGGACCTCTTCTACGCCGACGCGAGCGAAACGCTTAAGTATTGGGTGAAGATGGGCGTATTGGCCGTGGAAATGGAAGCCGCGGGCCTGTACATGAACGCCGCGCGCGCGGGCAAGAACGCGCTTTGTATGTGTACGATTTCCGACATATGCTTCACCGACCAAGCCATGAGCGCGAAGGACAGGGAAAAATCCCTCACCGACATGATGGAAGTCGCATTAACGATGCTTTTGATGGATTAATGTAAAAATGCTTGAAATAATAAACCTGACCAAATCATATAAAACAAAAGGGGAACCCCTGTTGGCCTTAAACGACGTAAGCGTGAAGGTCAACAGGGGGGATATCTACGGCTTCATCGGGCTCAGCGGGGCGGGTAAAACGTCGCTGGCGCGGTGTATTTCCGTGTTGGAAAAGGCCGACGCGGGGCAAATTTTATTAAACGGGGTGGACATCACCAAGCTCAGGGGTGCCGGACTGCGCCAAGCGCGGCGTAAAATGGGCTTGGTTTTCCAGCATTTTAACCTGCTGATGAATGCCACGGTGTTTGACAACGTGGCTTTTCCTTTGCGCATCGCGGGCAAAACGAAGGTTGAAATCCGTACGCGCGTCATGGAATTGCTGGAAGTCGTGGGCCTGACCGAAAAGGAAACCGTGTACCCCGCCACGCTTTCCGGCGGGCAAAAGCAACGGGTGGGCATCGCCCGCGCCTTGGCCGCCGAACCGGAATTGGTGATTTGCGACGAAGCGACATCCGCGCTCGACCCGGACACCACGCGCCAAATATTGGCGTTACTGCGTAAAATCGCCGCGGATACGGGGGTTACGTTTATCGTCATCACGCACGAGATGGACGTGATCAAAGCCCTGTGTTCGCATGTGGCGGTCATGGAAGGCGGGGAGATCATCGAGCAGGGCAAGGTCATCGACGTGCTGACCGCGCCGCAAACGGACACCGCCCGCCGCTTCTTCGCCAAGGATTACAGCTCGGAGGGTTGGTACAAGGCCGTGCAGGAACGTAAACTCGGCCACCATATTTTCCGCGCGCTTTTTATCGGCGAATCGGCTCGGCGGTCGTTTATCCATGACGTGATCCGTAAGTTCGACATCGAGTTGAGCATACTTTCCGGCAGTATCGAAACCGTGTCGGGTACGACGGTCGGGTCGCTGATATTGGAAATAACGGGGGATGAACCGATACTCGAGGAAACGATGGCGTTTTTCCGCGAAAACGGCGTAGAAATCGAACCGGTGGACCATACATAAACTATAAGCAATGGGGTTAGTTAAAATGCCCGAACAAGGATTTTTCGAGTTGTTATTTACGGGAAAGTGGGACGATTTGGCCCGTCACCTTTCCGGCAACATCCACATGGACATGGAGCGTTATCTGGCGCACTTGCAACGCACGCTGCCCCAAGCGACGGTCGATACGGTGTATATGGTGGGCTTCGCGTCGCTGTTTGCGGTGATGTTCGGTGTCGTGGTGGGGATGGTCCTGTACGTAACGCAACCGGGCGGGATTTATGCCGCGCCGCGGTTTAATAAGGTATTGGGTATTTTGATCAACGTCGGGCGCAGTATCCCCTTCGTCGTGTTGATCATCTTGGTATTCCCCTTGTCGCGTATGATCGTGGGAACGTCCATCGGGCGTACGGCGAGTATCGTGCCGCTTACGATCGCGGCGATTCCGTTTATGTCACGCGTGATCGAAGCCGCGCTCAACGAACTCGGACGCGGCATTATCGAAGCGGCCGTGGCGGCGGGGGCGACACCGCGGCAAATCATCCTGCGCGTGGTATTGCCGGAAAGCGCGCCGGGTTTGGTTTCGGGCTTTACGTTAACTATCATCAATTTAATAACGTTTTCGGCGATGGCGGGGGTCATCGGCGGCGGCGGGTTGGGGCATATCGCGCACAGCTACGGTGTTGCGCGTTTCCGCACGGATATACTCGTGTATGTGATCATCATCCTTATATTACTGGTACAAATCGTACAATTTACGGGGCAATTTATATCAAGGAAATTGGATAAAAGGTGAGTTGGAATGGGTAAGATACAGCAATTTCGTAAGCGCGTGGCGCAGCAATATAATGCCTTTGACCTGGAAGAAGCGGCGAAAGCGGGCGAAGCGCTCCTGCGCGAGCATTGGAACAACCGATCCATGATGACCTTGGGTTACGCGCAGGATATCTATAATTTGGCGCGGGTATATGACGAGCTGGGGGACTTTGAACGGGCGGTGGAGCTGTATACCGATGGTGCGCATTTATTTTCGCGGCATTGCGTCGGCGATGCTACGGCGTATACCAATTGTTTAAATAATTTGGCGGCGGCTCTGTACGATATGGGCTTGGAAGGGCCGTCCGCGCATTTGTTCGGGCAGTTGGTTTCTGTCAAGCGGTTCTTTAAGCATGAAGAAGATGAAGCCTTTGCCGATACGCTGTACAATTTGGCCAATTCGGTTACGGACGGGATATACGAGCCCCTGGCGCGGAGCCTCCATAAAGAAGCGTTGGCCATACGCCGCGCTTCAAACAACGCGCAGGATGTAATGGACAGCCTGCACAGCCTTGCCTTCCTGCACGAAGAAAAAGAGGAATACGAAAAAGCCGTCCCGCTGGCCGAGACGGCGATGCAATTGGCGCAAGGGGATGACTACGCCTGCGCCTGCCACTATTTGGCGACGTTGTATGACGCGTGGGGGCAGTACGATAAAGCCCTTCCGCTGTACGAGGAAGTAATGGATTTGACGCGTGAACGCGTGGGGCGCACGCACCACAGCTACTTTGAGGTAGCTGCCGATCGGGCGCGGTTATTGGAAAAAATGGGTCGCCCCCGTGAGGCGTTGACGATTATGACGGAAATCCGCGCCCTGTACGAAGGTATGGAGGACGCGGCATTTTATGCGTACAGCGATTGTTTGCGTACAATTTCCGATTTGCACAAGCAATTGGGCGAATACGACCATGCCGAAGCGGTCCTCCTGCATTCGTTGAAGCTAAACCGTAAACAAAACGAGGACATGACCGATAATATCGCGGATTTGATCAAGCTCCATTTGCATCAGCGGGATCACCGCCGTGCGCTTGAGGTATTGGTCTATGCCCTCATGCACAGCGATTCGAAGGGCCCCGAATTGGCGGAACTGCTGATCAAACTCGCGGAAGCCTTCAACCCCTCCGCCGACCCCGCGCCGGACATTATATTAAACGCCGTACGCGAAATGAACGACCGCGCCGCGCTCGCCCCCATTATCGACAAATGGCGGAAGTGGGAGAACGAACCCTTTATTCCAGCGTTCGTAATGCCGCCGCCAACTGATCCGGACAGGACGTAGCCTTCGGGCCGCAACGGATGCCCGACATCAGCGGGATAACTTCCGATGCCTTACGGCCCTTGGCCAGTTGTGCGATACCCTTCAAATTACCGTCGCAGCCGTTGGAAAAGGAAAGGTTCTTGATGATGCCGTCCTCGACGTTAAGCGTGATTTCGCGGCAGCATACGCCTTGCGTTTTGTAAGTCATGGGTGGTTCCTCCTTTTGATCTTGCTGAATAAGTTGTTTATACGTTCCGCCCGCGCGGCGGTTTCCTTTGTATCGATACACCATTGATTGTTTGCGAAATACAGCGTATCGCCCGCTTTCGCGTGGGCGGGTAAGTCACGCCGATGGACGGCGCGTTGGTTTTCGCCCCGTTCGTCCTCGCATACGGCATAGTCTTCCTCAAAACGGTCGATCGTAATCCTCATGGATCGGTCACCATAACCTTATATCATTCCCGTCGGTGGACATTAGGATCGTGCCGCGTTCGTCGGTGCGCAAGATGCGTACTCCGGCCGCGGTAAGCCTGTCCAGCACATCGCGATGGGGATGGCCGTGGGTGTTGCCCGCGCCCGACGAAATAACGGCCGCCACCGGACGGACCGCGTCCATGAATTCGCTTGACGTGGATGTACGGCTGCCGTGGTGGCCGACTTGCAGCACCGTGGACCGAAGGGTCTTACCGCTCGCGAGCATCGCCTGTTCGGATGCCGCTTCCGCGTCGCCGGTAAATAAAAACGATGTGCTGCCGTGAGTCAAACGCAGTACAAGCGACGCGTTGTTTATATTGGGGTGCGGTCCTTCCGTGGGCGCGAGTACGCGCATATGAATAATACCCGCCGCGATTTCGTCCCCTGCGGAAGCGATCGTAACGGGTATGCTGTGGTTTTCGATGGCGGCTAGGAAGTTTTCGAACGCGACGGTGTTGTTAACGGCATCGGGCATGATCACGCGGCCCACGTCCAGTTGGTTAAGCACATGCGTAAGCCCGCCGATATGGTCGGAATGGGGATGCGTGGCTACGACGTAATCGAGCCGCGTAACGCCCGCGTCGCGCAAATGCGTCACTACCTGTTGGCCGTAGCGCGGTTCGCCCGCGTCGATGAGGACGGCATGGTCACGGGATTGTATCAATACGGCGTCGCCTTGGCCTACATCGATGAAATGGACGAGGATTTCGCCTTGCGCGGGTGTGAGCGTATTCCTGCCGGGGAAGAAACGGTCCCCGCCGAAATGGTACAATACCGAAAACGCGACGAGGATGATCATCACCATAAAAAAGGATCGGTTGGCCGCGCGCGCGGGTTTGCGTACGGTGGACGTACGGGTTGGCGGACGTGCGGTTGTGCGCTTTCGCGGTGCGGGCATGTGATCACCTCATTATTATTATAGCATCAGCGATCATTTTTTTACATGGGAGTAAGCATATGTACATAATCATCACCGCCCGCCCCGAAAGCGCCGCCTTCGCCGTCAGCGAATTACAAAAATACGACGCGTCCATCCGCCCCGTAAAGGACTTGCAAGCGGGGGTAAAACTGGTGTATTTACCCGGCGGATACGAAAAACTAATCGCGGACATGCCGCCGTTTATATTCGTAAGGCATATGTTCCCCGTACAATGGTATTCGGTTAACGCGGTAACATCGGAACAATTTGTGCCGAAGTTGTTGGAGGAGGTTAAGCTGCCGGAAATAAATGACGGTAACTTTTCCGTCCAGGCGCGCGGCGCGGTTTGTGTCACGACGATAAACGAATTGGAAAATGCCTTAAAGCAAAAAGGCTTTAAGCAAAACGACAAGCATCCCGATTGGGTTTTATCCTTATTTTTTTATGAAGGCAAAACCGAACATACCCTATACGCGGGCGCGTCGTCCGTTAAGGATAACCGCTCCGCGTGGAACGGCGGCGCGCGGCGTTACAGCAAATCCGACGAAGGCTTTATCAGCCGCGCGGAATTCAAACTCATGGAAGCCGTGGAAATCTTTCAAATAAAGATACCCGCCGATTCAAGCGCGTTGGATTTGGGCGCGGCACCCGGCGGTTGGAGCAAGGTCTTACTGGACGCGGGCTGCCGCGTCACCGCCGTGGACCCGGGCGCATTGGATGCACGGTTAAGCGGCCACCCCAACCTTTCCTATGTATGCGCGACGGCGCAGCGGTTCTTCGAAGCGAACCCGCATAAAAAATTCGATTTAATCGTCAACGACATGAAAATGGGGATGTTTGATTCCGTCCGTATCATGCTGGACGCGGCACGCTTCCTTTCCCCGGGCGGCGCGGCGGTGATGACGTTAAAACTGGCCAAGGGGCAAGGTCCGGGTAAAATAAACGAGGCACTCGTTTTATTGCGACAAAAATACCGCGTAACGGATACGCGGCAATTGTTCCACAATCGGGACGAGGTTACGGTTTATCTATTTTCCCAGCCCGCCCTTTAATTGATGCTCGAATAAAGCAAGCGTGAGCCTGTTTAATTCTTCCGTCAAATCCCCGTCGGCATTGTTATACATAAACGCGTAGTCGTAACGGTACATCGGCGAAAGCGAACGTTCACCCCCCCGCACGAACTCCACGGGGAAGCGGAAGGTGATGCCGTTGGCGACGAACTCCGACATATAGACCTTGCGCAATTGCAAGTTGACCCTTTCGTTGGAAAGGAGCGTAAGCCCGCTGCGTGAAACGTCGTACATCTCCCCCTTGCAAACCATATCGCCCAGCTTGTTGGGGTTGTCGTCCTTTTTTTCGTAGAGGCTGATCGACATTTGCACCCGTATACGGTGCGCGTTGCGCCGATTGTACTTTTTTACCAAACTGGTGGCGGTAAAAAGGAGCACGTCGTTGTTAAAGAGCTGCTTGCGTTCGAGTATCTTCGCGTCGAAGGAATACGCCTCCGCCCCGCGGAAAAAGGTGAAGGTATATATCTGCGCGAGGTTCAAGTCTTCAAAGCGTTCATACAGCGGGTCACAGGAAACGTAGAACGATACGCCTTTTTCCATCCTAACGAAAATACCGTAAAAAATCGTCGCGTTGGCATCGTTCATGTGTTGGATATCCATGCGCGTGCCGTCGTCGATAAATCGGAAATCCATATATGTACCTCCCCTTCAACCCTTCGCTATTTGTACAAATTATACTATAATATGGGAAAAATACAATCAACCCCTTGGAGGATATCTATGAAAAAAGACATCGAAATCGCGCAATCCACGGTATTAAAGCCCATATGGGAAGTCGCTGACGCTTTATCGATCCCCCCTGTCCATGTTTCCCCCTACGGCAGCTACAAAGCCAAGATCGACCACCGCTATAAAGGAACGCCGGGAAAACCGACGGGCAGGGTCATCCTCGTAACGGCCATCAACCCCACCCCCGCGGGCGAAGGCAAAACCACAACCACCGTCGGCTTGGGCGACGCGTTGGCCAAGCTCGGCAAGGACACGATGATCTGCCTGCGTGAACCCTCCCTCGGCCCCGTATTCGGCGTAAAGGGCGGCGCGGCGGGCGGCGGTTACGCCCAAATCGTGCCGATGGAGGACATCAACCTGCACTTTACCGGGGACATCCACGCCATCACCACAGCCAACAACCTGTTGGCCGCGCTGGTGGATAACCACATACAGCAAGGCAACGAATTGAACATAGACCCGCGGCAGGTTACGTGGCGGCGTGCCATGGACATGAACGACCGCCAATTGCGCAATCTGCTCAGCGGCTTGGGCGGTAAGGCAAACGGCCAGCCGCGCGAGGACGGCTTCGATATAACCGCCGCTTCCGAAGTGATGGCCGTATTCTGCCTGTCGTCGTCCTTACAGGATTTAAAGGAAAACCTCGCGCGCATCGTGGTGGGGTACACCTACGACGGAAAGCCCGTAACGGCGGGGGATTTACAAGCACAAGGGGCGATGGCGGCTTTATTAAAGGAAGCCTTCGACCCCAACCTCGTGCAAACGCTGGAGGGTACGCCCGCGCTCGTCCACGGCGGGCCATTCGCCAACATCGCCCACGGGTGCAACACGATTGCCGCCACCCGCCTTGCGGCGGCGCTGGGGGAATACGTCGTAACCGAAGCGGGCTTCGGCGCGGACTTGGGCGCGGAAAAGTTCATTAATATCAAATGCCGCCGCATGGGCCTGACACCCTCCGCCGTCGTACTGGTGGCGACCATCCGCGCGCTCAAGCACCACGGGGGCGCGGAAAAAGACAAGCTCAGCCGGGAAGATTTAACAGCCTTGGAAAAGGGTCTTTCGAACCTGCGCCGCCATATTTCCAACATCACGCAGACCTTCGGCTTACCCTGTGTTGTGGCGGTCAATCGATTCCCGAATGATACGGAAAACGAAATCGCCGCCGTAAAGGCAGCCACGCAAGAGGAAGGCGTACCCTGCGAACTCTCCGAAGTCCACGCCAAGGGTGGGGAAGGGGGCATAAACCTCGCCAAGGCCGTATTGCAAGCGATGGAACAACCCAATAATTTTACATTCACTTATGAAGGCAAGCAAAAATTAAAAGACAAAATGGAAGCCGTAGCGAAAAAAGTCTACCGTGCAAACGGCATCATCTTCGCCCCCGAAGCCACGCGGCAACTGCGCACCCTGGAAAAACTGGGCTACGGTCACCTGCCCGTATGTATGGCCAAAACGCAATATTCCTTCTCCGACGACCCAAAGAAGTTAGCCGCGGCCGAAGACTTCACCATCACCGTACGCCAAGTACGCCTATCCGCCGGAGCGGGCTTCGTTGTAGCCATCACGGGCGATATCATGACCATGCCCGGCTTGCCGAAAATCCCCGCCGCTTGCAGCATTGATTTGGACGACGGGGGGGTAATCAGCGGGTTGTTTTAAAGCGAGATAAAAATGATTGATTCAAGGCTTCGCCTACATGGTTGAAGCCTTGTTTTTGATTATACAAATTTATATGAAAAATAATTATTGACAAAAATTCTATACCGTATATACTGCACATATACGGATGCGACCGGATATATTAAGGAGGTATTTATGCGCATTGTATTGTCCCATCATTCGGCTGTCCCTATTTATGAGCAAATTAAGGAACAGCTCAAGGCTTCGGTTCTGTCGGGGGAATTGACCGAAGACGAATTGCTCCCTTCCATCCGGCAGCTCGCCCGCGACTTGAAGGTAAGCGTCATCACCACCACACGAGCATACAACGACCTAGAGTTGGAGGGTTTTATCCAAACCGTGCCGGGTAAGGGTTGCTACGTTAAGAAAATCGACGGCGACTTGGTACGGGCGAAATTCCTGTCCGAAACAAAAACCGCGTTGCGTGAAGCGGTGCACTTGGGTAAGATGGCGGGTTTAGGAAAAAAAGAGCTTCACACATTATTAGACGAAACGGAGGCATAATGGTATGGAAAACGCTATCGAGGTAAAAAACCTCACGAAACGGTACAAAAATTTTTTGTTAGACGATATTTGCTTCAATGTGCCGAGCGGTTATATCTGCGGCTTTATCGGGCAAAACGGCGCGGGTAAGACGACGACCCTCAGGCTCATGTTGGGTATGGCGATGAGGGACGGCGGCGAGGTGAACATTTTAGGCAAACCGAACGGGGATGTTTCCGTTAAGGAGGATTTGGGCGTGCTTTTTGACCGACCCTATTACCAGCCTTATTGGACGCCCATTCGCATAGAAAAAGCCCTCCGCCCCTTTTACAAGCGCTGGGACGGCGAAGCGTACCGTCGGTGGCTGCAAAAATTCCTATTGGACCCGAAGCAAAAATTTAAAACCCTGTCGCGGGGCATGATGATGAAGCTGGGGCTTGCGGCCGCGCTTTCGCACGATGCCAAGCTGTTGCTGCTCGACGAGCCGACCTCCGGTTTGGACCCCGTCATGCGTGACCAATTGCTGGATATTTTGCGGGATTATATCGCGGAGGAAGGGCGCAGCGTGTTCTTCTCCTCCCACATCACAAGCGATTTGGAAAAAATAGCGGACTACATCGTATACATCCACAAAGGGCGGATCATCTACAGCGGCTTGAAAAGCGAACTGACGGAAAAATACTGCGTCGTCCGAGGCGGAATCGGCGAGCTCCCGCCCGAAAAACGGGTGCAAGTCATCGGCTTCCGCGAACACGAACATTATTTTTCCGGCTTGATAAAAAGCGGGGACATCGGCGGACTGCCATCGGGAATCGTCACCGAAAAAGCGTTGCTGGATGAAATCATGGTCCATATGGACAGGGAAGAAGAAAGGATGAGTGCATAACATGGTTAGTAAAATTATGATGCTGGATTGGCGGGCGACGCTTTCCCTGGCAAAATGGGTATTTATCGCATATCCCGCCGTCGTTTTTTGCTTCGGTTTTATAACGTCACAGATGTTGGTCGTCCCGATCAGCATGTGGCTGTCAGCCCTTTATACTTTTAAGGCCTTTCAAGTGGAGGAAGAAGTGGGCCTAAGCCACCTTTACCTTACCCTCCCGGTATCAAGGAGCCAAATCGTCAAGGCGAGGTACGGTTTCGCGCTTATCATGATGGTGTTCGGCATTATCATGGGGCTTGCCGTTATGCCCGTCGTGCGGTATTTTTCAAGGTCAATGTGGTATATACAATTCGAAGGCCATGTCGCCGTCGCCGCGGTCGGTGCCTTGTGCTTCGCCGTCCTGATCCTCTCCATGTACCCGCTGCTGTTCAAATTGGGGTACCAAAAAGGTAAAATCATCGGTTTGTTCATACCTGTCGGGGTATTTTACGCGGCCATTTTCGGGTACTATATTTATATGATAAGCGGCAGCCGTAACATCACCCTCGATTTCGTTTCATTCGCGTCGCGGAACGTGATTGCGGTCAGCGGGGGATTGCTCGTATTGGCGGTTCTCATTTTTTTGCTGTCGTATGTGCTGTCACTAAGGGCGTACACACGAAGGGATTTGTAAAAGCGAAGGGATTTGTAAAAGTGGCGTAACGGTTAAATCAACGGGTTATTTTAAGAATTATTCTTGACAGAATAATTCTTTGAAGTATAATAATCGCAAATCATAAAAGGATTGGTTTGCGTTATGAAAAAATTTATTAACCGCGAATGGGAGCTTTCCGCGCTTAACGAGCAGTTTATGCGTGCGGAATCCTCCCTTTTCGTTATCTACGGGCGGCGCAGAATTGGAAAAACGACGCTGATAGCGGAATTTATCAAGGATAAAAAAGCCCTCTACTTCCTCGCCGATAAGGAAACGGAAACCCAAAGCCAAAAACGCTTCGCCGGGTTGTTAGCCGAGTATACGGGGCAATCGTATCTTAGGGACATATCCTTCGATAACTGGCGTGTACCCTTCGAAATCTTCGCAAAACATTCATGTGATCAAAAAAAAGTGCTGGTCATCGATGAATTACCCTACATGGTGGAAACCAACCCGGCTATACCCTCGATATTGCAAGGCGTATGGGACACGCTGTTGAAAGACGCGAACGTAATGTTCATCTTATGCGGTTCGCTTGTGCATATGATGGAAAAATACGCCCTCAACTACGCAAGCCCCTTGTACGGCAGGCGAAGCGGGCAATTAAAATTACGGCAAATCGAGTTCGCGTATTACGCGCAATTCTACCCAAACATGCCGTACCGCGGCTTGGTGGAGCATTACGCCGTAACGGGCGGCGTACCCCGATATATCGAGTTGTTCGACGGGAAAAAAGATTTATTCGACGAAATCCATCGCCTGGTGTTGCAGCGCGACGGCTTATTGTACGAAGAACCGGAGTTCCTCCTGCGCCATGAAGTGGAGGAAATCGGCAGCTACTTTTCTATAATCAAGAGCATCGCCGCGGGCAATCACAAAGCGGGTAAAATATGCGCGGACATCGGCATCAAGCAAACGAGCCTGCCGAAATACCTCAAAACGCTTACCGACTTGGACATCATTGAACGTCAAGTGCCGGTAACGGAGGCCAATCCCGAAAAAAGCAAGCGGGGGCTGTATTTCATCAAGGATAATTTCCTTCGTTTTTGGTTCCGTTTTATATACCCCGAGCGGGGCAGGCTGGAATTGGGGCAAACCGAATATGTATTAAACAATATCAAAAACCACTTCATCGACAGCCATACGGCACATATTTATGAAAATGTATGTATGAGCGAAATGTGGCGGCTTAACAAAATCGGCCGTCTTAGCTTCAACAAATTAGGCCGATGGTGGGACGGCAAGGAAGAAATCGATATCGTCGGCTTGGACGGCATTGGCAATGAAATCATATTCGCCGAATGTAAATACCGCTCCGCACCCATCGACGTCGATGTATTCTATGATTTGAAGCGGAAAGCCGCGTCGGTGCATTGGCACAACGATACCCGCCATGAAAAATACGTATTATTCTCCATCAGCGGGTATAGTAAAAAACTGGTTGAACTTGCAAGTGCGCGGGAGGATTTGGTGTTGTTTGAAATTACAGATCATGGTCATAACTTTATCTATGGATATTAAAAATGTACACCGTTCGCGCCATTATTTGCATTTTGGGTCAGCAATTTCCGTTCGTTTTCGTCAAGCAACAGACCCAACCGTTCGTACATTCTTAAAAAATCTTCCGCCAGTTTTTCATTATCAATCAAATCGTCGGGTTGGTTGCGTACAACGTAGTCAAATTGCTCAATACCCTTGTGTTCCACGGCGTTACGTAGTAGGGCGACGGTGGGGGGCGTGAGGCGGTCGTAGTAGTTATTGCATATGAACGCAATATCATATAAGTCGCGGATTTTATCGCGCCCCGCGTACGCGGTGGTTTTCATCACGCACAACGGTTCAATGCCGTATACCCTTATGCTGTTTATCGTTTCCACTTCAATAGATGGGATTGTCGATCGCCTGTAAGATGCTTCGATTTTCAACGGATGGCTATTATTCCCGTAATTGATAAAACAACGTTCAACCATCGCCGTGTCCTTCGCTGCGCGATGGGTATAACCACTTTCGGCGCAATACGCCTCTACTAAAGGCATGAGTCCTTTTTCTTTCCCATCCAAGTCTATATCCTCGGAAAATCGGTCGAGATTATAACAAAGGTAAAGTGCCGTACCGCCTTTTAATATATAAGCGTCCGTTTTCGCGTTTAAATATTCCATGAAGGAAACGATAATTTCCCCATGTTTTTTTCGCCAATCCGTCATATTCCCGCCTTCCTTTTGTAATCCAACCATTTTCCGTAGTATTCGCTTCCCATAAACGTGTCGATACCGCGCCAATGGGGCAAACCCTTCATCATTATTACTTTCGCAAACACTTCCTCGTTGTAATCATCGTTGCCGATAAAGTCGCGGTTCATGCCCTGCGCTGTGCTGTAATTTTCAACTTCCAAGAGGTCAAGCAAAGCGCGGATATGGTTGGCGACGGCGTATGTTCCCTCATTCTCCGGTATAGCAGAACAGTATTCAATACCGTAATCACCGTATAAACTGTCCTCGCTGTCGCGGAAACGCGGGTTTTCCCATTGCAACGCCGAACGGTGCCAATCGCCGCTGGTCAGCAACGAACAAGGCAAATTTAACGCGTGTACGCCGGTGATGTATTTCATGTCCGTGCCTCCCTCCGTGTGTTCCGTTAAGTGTACATATAACACGATTTTAGTAAAAACATCAAGGAATGGATATAAAATTTGATTTTTGTTTTTATAAAAAAGATTTTATTTTGCCTTGAAATTAAGTGCGAAGTAGCGTTCTTCATAGTTGTCGGTCTAATTACGGGTGCGGGATTGTTCTTTGTAAATTATTGTTTGACAGGGTATAATGACCTTGTTATGATACTAATCATAAGTTGCATACTTGAAAGTATGAAGGCGGGTCTTGCGAATGTTTTATGGTCGTGATACGGAATTGTTAAAACTAAACCAAATGTATGACAGCAACAAATTTGAATTTGCGGTTATATACGGCAGGCGGCGCGTGGGTAAAACCACGTTGATACGTGAGTTTATCAAGGATAAAAAATCGCTTTTCTTTGCCGCAAGCGAAAGCACGGCCTCGGATAACTTATTGTCTTTAAGCAGATGTATCGGCGGTTCGAACGATGCCCCCGTATTCCGTGATTATGAAACGGCATTGGCGGCAATTTTCAAATCCGCCGAAAACGAACGGCTTATATTTATCATAGATGAATTTCCATACCTTGCGGAATCTTACCGCGGATTTTCGTCTTTGTTGCAAATATTGATAGACCATAACAAGGATAATATAAAACTCATGCTTATATTATGCGGTTCCAGCATGAGTTTTATGGAAAACCAAGTATTGGGTTATCAAAGCCCGTTATATGGACGCAGAACGGCGCAGTTTAAGATTCTGCCGTTTACGTTTTTTAATTCGTTACCTTTTTTCGATGGTTATAATAATGAAGATAAAACGATTCTGTATGGCGTGACCGGAGGCGTTCCCGAATACCTCAACAAAATCAATTCATCAAAAACCGTCCGCGAAAATATATTTGATATGTTTTTGACAACCTCGGGGCATTTTTTCGAAGAACCTTCCAACCTCATTAAACAGGAATTGCGTGAACCGTCAACGTACAACGTGATAATCGAAGCCATCGCAAGCGGGTCGTCACGTTTAAACGAAATCGCGACGAAATGTAAAATCGAAAGCAATAAATGCGCCAAATATCTTTCGTCTTTAATGACATTGGGCTTGGTGGTAAGGGAATACCCATATGGCGAAACGACAAGCAAGCGAAGCATATATCGCCTTGAAGACAATATGTTCCGATTTTGGTATCGTTTCGTTTTTCCGAATCAGTCCGCGATTATTTCCGGATTGGGGGTTTCTGTATATGACAATGTAATCAATGAACAATTAAACGCCTATATGGGGCTTATATTCGAGGATATATGTAAACAATGGTTTTTTGTACAAGCAAGAAAAGAACCCCACGAACACTCCCCGCCGTTTTTTATAGGCAGTATCGGTCGTTGGTGGGGGACGAATTCCGCAACCCGAAAGCAAGAAGAAATCGACATCATGGCGGTGCGCGGCGATAACGCGTTGTTCGCCGAATGTAAATGGACAAACGCCGATGTTGACATCGATATTTTCCATGACTTGAAGCGGAAAAGTGCCATGTTCCAATATAAATCATCATTCCTGTATATTTTTACGAAAAATTCTGTTTCAAGCAAAGTGTATGATGAATACGTGAATGGTCGTGTAAAAATATATCCGCTTGATGAATTAATAAAATTAAGTAATTACTGATTAAACAAGCATAGAAGTATTATACCCAGCAGGTCATAGTAAATCGGTTCGGTGAACAGAACCAGCCCCGCCCGTTCTTCCGTGATGGTAACGGCATCAATGCCGAGGTCCGCGCCGCCGCCCGACACAAATGGAAGCAATCCGGCAAAATCCATCGTCACAAACTCGGCGGTTTTGCCCTCGCTTGCCGCGAACCGCAACGCAAGCTCTATACTGTAGCCCGTCAGCGTCCCGTCTGCCCCGCTGTACGAAAAAGGCATCCCGTCCCCGGTCGTGGCTACAGTTAATGTACCGTTTTCGCCCGTTGATGCTATATCAGGCATAGGTGAAGCGGGGACGCCTTCCAACCATCGGTTTTGCATTTCGGCAAGCGTACCGCTCGCTTCCAATTCAACGAGAAAGGCGTTGAAGCTGTCAACGATAGCTTGCTCTGCCGAAAATGCGCCCAAAGGCCCGGCGAAGTATTCGGCGGGTATCGGAACGGCTTGCAAATCATCGTTTGCCCCGGCCATGACCCTCACGATGGAAAGGTCTGTAACAAAGCCGTCTATCGTACCGTTTCGCAATGCGGCAAGCCCCACCGAAAGGTCGGAAAAATACACGGGCGTTGCGCTTATGCTGTTAAGTATCACTTGGTCGGCTAAGTTGCCCGTGGGTACGCCGAGGTTCTTCCCGGCGAATTGGGTGTAATCAAGTGTCGCGACGTCGGATTCGGGCGCGGGCGGTTCGATTGTGGATGAACACGCCGCAAGTAATGCGAGTACCGCAAACAAAATACACAGTTTCTTCATATGGTTATACTCCTTTCGCTGCCGCGCGCGTTGCCGGCAATTCATTCAACGTCGCTATCCGGGCCGGGGGTTTCTTCATCGTTGTCGGAGACGGCAACGGGCGGGTCGGGTTCTTTGCGCGGGTCGTCGTTCATCACATCGTCGCAAACGCAGGGAACTTCGTCACATTCGCAATCGCCGGTGAAGTCCGGTGAGAAGCCCAGCGGTGCCATCGCGCTGCTTGGCGCAATTCCCGGTTGGATGTGGAGGTATCCCAGCAATCGGTCGTCTTCAAGTTCAGTGTTCGGTTTCGTCACTGTCGCCGCGCCTGCATTCGCGCCCGCATAGTGTACCCAAGCAACGGCGTAGCCGCTCATCGTCAGCGTACCGTTGTTGTTGATGCTGCGTCCCGCGCCGATGGCGCGGAAGCCTGTTGCAATTACCGTACCGCCGTTGATGGTGACTATGCCGCCGAAGCCCGCGTTGCCGCCGCCTATGCCTGCCGCGTTATTGATGCCTGTGGGGTTATGTGTACCGCCGGTTGCCGTAACTGTACCGCCGTTTATGGTGACTGTGCCGCCGTGGCCCAAGGAACCACCGCCTATGCCCGCCGCGTTAGAGCCGCCGGTTGCCGTAACTGTACCACCGTTGATGGTGACAGTGCCGCCAGTACTATTATTACCACCGCCTATGCCCGCCGCGCTGTCGCTGCCTGTGGCGATAAGTGTGCCTGTACTGCCGTTGATAATAAGTGTTGCTTGGCTGGTTATTATACCCGCACCCGAGCCCCCTGTAAGGGTGTTGGTTGTGCCGTCCGCGAGGTAGAGCGTAACATTCGAGTTGCTACCTAATAAAAGCGCGGTACTGCCGGATAGACCCGTAATACTCATGCCGTTCAGCGTAATCGTTGCCGTCGCGCCCGCCTCCACCGCCAGCCGCCGCTGGCTTCCGGTGTTGCTGCCGGTTACGATGACGTTTGCGCCATCAAGAATGGTGTAGATGTCATTTGTGCTGGCATCGCTTGTGCTGTTAAACGACCAGCCGCTGCCGTTTGCGGGCGGGGACGTAATGGACAGGTCGATGATGTTGGTGGGGGGGGCGGGGTCAACCAAATGCAAATGCGCCGGCCACGGAATCCACGCGCTGTTTCTAAGCCTCGGCATATTCACGCCGCTATTATCCCACTCCCAAATAGCTGTGAAGTCAAACCCCGCTGCCGTCCATGTGGATTGCGTTCTAATCTCCGTCGCCGTCCGGCTCAGCCCGTCAACATTGTCAAAAGCGCCCGCGCCGCCGTTGGCGATGGTTTTCGCCGTGCCTCCGGTGCCGTCGTTTTCGATGTTAAACCGCACATCCATCCCGGCCCATGCGAAGTTGTTGGCCAGTGTACCTGTTCCAACGTTCGATATACGGTTTACGTCAGTTTCAATTTGGTGTCTTCCCGCAACGCTCGGATTCAACGCTGCGCTGTTTTGGATTGTACCTCTATTATCTCCCGCTATGCCGCCCATAAAACTGGCATGAGCCGGGGTGATGGTGGGATTAATAACAGTAACCGCCACAACAGAAAAACTGTTTTCAATCATACTGTCGTTTCTGCCTGCCAAACCGCCGATTTGGCTGCGCTGTCCCGTAACGCTGCCTATACTGAAGCAGTTTGAAATAGTGCCTGCATTTATGCCCACGATACTACCGGTAGCTGCATTGCTGGAGGAAGTGAAACTTCCGCTGACAAGCCCGAGGTTACGCACTACGCCTACGACGCCGTCGCTGCCTAAGATGCCGATAGTATCAAACATGCCTACTGATTGACCCCCGGCTCGTCGGATGACCATTCCGGTAATGGTATGCCCCTGCCCGTCAAAGCTGCCGGCGAGGCCGAATATTGGTGTCCAGTTACTCCCGCTATCGTCGTCAGCGCTCGGCTCGATTATTCCGCGCAGGTGTGTTGCGTCAATGTTCTGCGTCAGCTTGTAGTGCCGCGTCCGCCCCGGTGCTGCGTCGGCGTAGGCGTTGAACGCCTGTATATTCTCCTGCGTGACGGGGATGGCGCGGGCGGCGTCATCCGCTTGCCCGTCTATGATATTAACAGATGTGTTTCGCGTTGTGCCGTCAAAAACATAGCCGGACGGTACACCCGTCAGCCCGGTGATGTTGATTGCCGCCGAGTCTGTTGGGAACGCTGTTGTACCGTTATATGTCACGGTGACGGTGAAAGTTTTAACGCCGCCCGTTGTATTGCCGGTTGCTGCGGTAATTCCGCTGAATAATAGCCCGGTGACGGCGGTAATCGAAAGCCCTACAATGGTTGCGTCCGCATCGCTTGCAAACCCGCTGACCGCAACGGTAAACGTGGCGGTGCGTTCGGTGTACGAATTTCCGTTGACTGTCCCTAAAATCGGCGTGAGTGCGTTTCGGTCAAGATGGTTATTTGTGTAGGTTACCGCACTCGGTATACCGATGGAAAGCGGGATTTGCGCTATATTTATGCTAAAACTAACAGCGGGGGAAGTTCCGTCGGCGTTCGTTGCGGTTACGTAAAAGGTAAAATTTCCCGCGGCGGTCGGCGTTCCCGAAATTAAGCCGGAATTGTTAAGCACAAGCCCTGTCGGTAACGTGCCGCTTGTACTCGTCCAGCTTGTCGGGTTGTTGGAAGCGGCAAGGTTTACGCTGTATGGTGTGCCAAAGGTGCCGCCTGTCAGCGCGCCGGGTGCTGTTGTTATAACGGGTGGGGTGGGCGCGGGGTTGACCGTTAGGGTGACGTTTTGCGTTATTGTGTTGAAGTTGTCACCATCGGCCGGCGTAAAGGTCATGTAGTGCGATTGTGTCCCCTCCGCGCCGACTGAATCACCGGGCGCCGTCCATGTGAACGTACCGGCTCCTGTGCCGTTGCCCGGCAAGGTAATGTTGGAAAGCGTCTGCCCCACAGTCGCGGTTAAGCCGCTCGGCCATGTGACGGTCGGGTCGGCTCTATTGACGGTCAGATTGTTTGTATTGGCATTAAACGTGCTGTATGAAACCGCAATAGGTGCGCTGTTATGGGTTGTATGGGACAGAACCGCGCCGTGGTACGGATTCGCAGAGATATTCCGTGAAGCAAAGTTGGCGAACGGTACATCCTCCGTGGTGCTGTCGCTGAATGTCAGCCTTGCCACAAGTCCGGTCAAATTGAGCGTGTTGCCGTGGGTGTAGGTTAGGGTTGTCGGTTGGGCATGAATCGAAATACCTGTTACGGTCTTATCCAATGTCGCGGTGAAAGTACGCGACAACGTAACCGCCGTACCGGTGTTATTGGATACGGTCGCAGTATATCCGTTGATTGTCGCGGTGGTCAGCCCGATAAAGGTATGGTTCGCGTTGGCTGTCAGCGTGACCGTGGCGGCGTAGACCGTACCGGGTTGGAACGGGTTGTGATTCGGATTCCATGTTACCGCGCCGATGCTGAAGTTGCCCGTGCCGCTTGCGGTAGTGTTCGGCGTAGCGCCTTTCACCGGAGCGGTCACGTCGATAGAGGCGGTCGTGATGGGTGTGGAACCGGCCCCGCTGCCGCTGCCGTTGCCGTTACCGCCGCTTGGAGGGTTTGTCGGCGAGGGCGTGGGTTCGGGTGTGGGCTGTGGTGTGGGTTGCGGGGTCGGCGCGGGTGTGGGTTCGGGTGTAGGTTGCGGTGTAGGCTGCGGTGTAGGTTGTGGTGTAGGCTGCGGGGTTGGCGCGGGAGTCGGCGCGGAGGTGGGTACGGGTGTGGGTTCGGGTGTGGGCGTAGGTTCCTGACCGGGAAACGGTTCAAATATTGGTTGTTGCGTTGGTTCGGTGATACCCGTGCCGGTGACAATTTCATTGCCTGCCGTGACGGGTACGCCTTCCCCGGCTTCTATGGTATCAACAGTTAAGTCCGCGCTGATGACAACGCCGGGCGTATGCGCTTCCACAAGGCCGACATCGCCGCCGCCGCTGATTTCGGCGGGTGTAAAAGTAGTGATTTTATCAACCGCCGCGCCCTCGGAAATAACCACGGCTTGCCTTTCCGCTCCGTCCTCCGGGGCAAACATATTAAATACAGTCACTTGACCGTCGCTGTCTATGATAACGGTTATATCTTCGCAAATAATGACTTCACGCATCGTACCCTCAAACAAAACTTTGGTGTCGCCGGTCTGCGCAACACGGAAGCGCACGGGTTCATCACCAACGACAGCGGGCTTGTCAACTACGACATTCTCGCCAACCGTGATATTTCTGACATGGATGGAGTTCTCCCCGCCGCCCGCGATAATCAGCCGCCCGTCTATGCGGAGGGTGTCGAGCCATACCGTGCCGTCGCCCACGCCCTCGGTGATGAACAAGTCACCGGTGATAACGGCGTTTGAAAGCGTAACGCCCGCTCCGCGGATGGTGACGTTCCCGTATGTCCTGCCGTCCGCGTCAAAATCATCGTCTATAAGTACGCCGAACACGTTAAGGAGAAGCTGCGCCGCTTGACCTCGCGTGAGGTGGTTTTTCGGCATGAAGCGATGGTTGTATCCGGTCATATAACCGGCTTGCTCCATTGCCAGCACGGAACCAACCGCCCATGAGGATACCTCGCTTATATCGGTGAAGCGTGTCGCCGTGCTTTCCGGTACGTTCAAGCGCATTACACGGGCTAAAATAACCGCTGCTTGTTCGTGGTTAATGGTGTCCCCCGGCGCGGCGATACCGTTGCCGTAGCCCGAAATAACGCCGAGCGCGATGGCTGTCCTCATAGGCCCCGCGTACCATTTGCCGGGTGTTATATCGGTAAAGCCGGTCAACTCCGGCACATCAAGCGCGCTATAACCGAATGACCGGTTGACCAGCGCGGCAAACTCGGCGCGGGTAATGACGCGGTCGGGTACGAAATAACCGTTGCCGACGCCGCCCATGATGCCGTATTCATAGAGCGTCCTGATGGCGGGCTCCGCCCAATGGCCGTCCAAATCCCTCGCCCACGGTTCCGGCTCCGCCGCGAACGCGTTCATCGGTAAGAGCGAGAGCGTCAGGCACAATGTCAGCAGAATTGATAAAACGCGTTTTGTTTTTTTATATTTCATATTAAGGATTCCCCTTTCCAAAATCATCGCTGTTTAAGTATTTGATACTGTCAACCATAACAAAAAAATATAATGAAAAAACGCGTTTGTGATGAAGCGACGTAAAAGCGTGACGAAATGCGTTATGTAAAATTCGTCATAAATGTGTTATGATAAACGCGGAGGGTTCACGATATGTACATACTTATCTGCGACGATATGATAGCCGAAGCGGACAAACTGGAAGGGCTGTTGAATGATTCGGGCTTTGAAATAAATACCGCGGTCTTTACCGACGCGAACGACGCGCTGGAGCATATCCGCTCAGGCGCGCCCGTTGACGTGTGCTTTTTGGATATTGTCATGCCGGAAATGAGCGGGGTTGAATTAGCGGAGGCTCTGCGCGCGGAAAAATATCCGGGGGAAATCGTTTTCCTCACCACCTCAAACGAATATGCCGCCGAATCCTATCAAGTCAAGGCGTTTTCCTACCTCATAAAGCCGCCCGATTCGGACGGCGTTTATAAAATCCTAAGCGAGCTTGAACAGGCAAAAAAAGACGATGATACAGTTGGTATCATCGTAAAAACCGCGGGCTCAAAAAGGCTTGTGCTGTTCCGCGATATATCCCACGTCGAAGTCATGGGTAACAACATACATTTCCGTTTGACTGACGGCACGGAATTGGTAACGCGGGCTACCTTCGCGGAAACCGCGCTTGCGCTGCTTGCGGACAAACGGTTTATCCAATGCCACCGTTCGTACATCGTCAACATAAGCGACATTAACCGTGTACAGGGAAGCGAGGATTTTATAACGCAAAACGGGGCGCGGGTGCCTATCTCAAGAAATTATCCGAACGCGGTAAAGCAGTATATCGCGTGGGTGGCGGGAGGTAAAAAATGAACATAGATACCGCGTTTTTACTAATAACCGCAATTACATTGATAATCAATTATCTGACCATGTTTATTGCGTTCCCGCACAGGTTCGGGAAGATTGCCACTATATGCGTACCCATAATATTTAGTGTCGTTGTGCATATCATCCTATACCTTACGGGAACGCAAAGCACGTTTTACAGATTTTACGGTGCTTTCGTTCATGCCCCGTTGTTTATTATCCTGTCGAAAGGATATTTTCTTCAAAGGGTATTCGTCATATTCTTCGTAATGGTATGTACGGGGTTTCAACTGGCGTTGGCAAGCGCGATTTCCGGGATATTCACCCAAGCGGAAAGCAGCGAATTCTGGCTGGCGGTGTTTAATTTAACGATGCTCATGTATACCGTGTACACTTTGTTTATTCTTCTATTTGCGCGGAGTCTGTTTGCAAAAATTTTCATAAGCAGCGGCAAAAAAATATGGCTGCTGTTTTCATTCATGGCAGCGTTCACATATGCCGCAATGGTGGTCGTCATTTCCGTTTCTGACGGAGTGCAACGTATTTCATTGCTGGTGTTCGCGTTTTGCACATTTTGTGCTTTGTGTTATGCCATTATCAACACACACGAAAAAACAAAGCGGCGCGTCGAAGCGGAGTTCGCGAACAGCATCATATCCTCCGGGCGCGGTCATTATGAGAAGATGAACGATCAGCAAAACTCGCTCCGTATCATGCGCCATGATGTCAAGTACCATATCAGCGCGGCGCGGGAAATGCTGCGCTCCGGCAAAGGGGACGAAGTGGACGGGTATTTGTCGGAAGTCGAATCCCTCGTCACGGAAAACGAACTGCCGGTTTTCTGCAAAAACACGGTTATAAACGCGCTGCTGTCGGGTTACGCGGAACGCTGCCGCAAGTCGGGCATTAGCTGCGGCTTTGAAGCCGCGTTGCCGGAACCCATGTCCGTTCCCAACTATGAAATGTGCGTTGTGCTTGGCAACCTTTTGGAGAACGCCGTGGAAGCCGCTCTTAAACTTGACAGCGGACGGTATATTGAATTGAAAGCCAATTACAAACATCAGCAATTTGCCGTCACGGTTAAGAACAGTTTTGACGGAACGGTTTTGTCTGACGACGGGCAGCCGGTCTCCGGCAAGAAGGACGGCGGGTTCGGGCTGCGAAGCGTACAGGCGGTAGTGGAACGGTACGGCGGGAAGCTGATTACCGAATGGGACGGGAATACGTTTACGGCTTATGTGATAATAGATGTGTGAAGCGGCGGGCGGAACGCGGGGAATCAAAAACAAAAACCCCATGCGGGAAGCTCAAGCATCATAAGATGCCCCCGCACAGGGTTATCACCCGCCTCCCGGTGTCACCGGGGAGGCGTTTTTATATAGCACCGCCTCGTACATCGGGCCGACGGTTTAATTTCCATGTACGTATATTTGGGGATTGCTTGACAATAGTATGTGTTCTATCATATTATGGATAGTAGAATATCTACTGCGGAGGAAGAAGTTATGGCCGAAAAAAAGTACCTGCCGGGGAATACCATTATGATGATACTCAAGCTCCTTGACAGCGAGGATATGTATGGGCATCAAATCATTGTAGCCCTTGCCAAAAAATCCTTCGACGCGTTTAACATAAAAACGGGAATCCTTTACCCTATCATGCACAATCTTGAAAATGATGGGTTGGTCACTTCTTACCGAAGTGAAACCGAGGAAGGCAAGGATCGGAAGTATTATCGAATTACGGCAAGCGGCAGGGAACATCTCGCAAAAAAATGGGATGAATGGCTGGCATACACAAACTCCGTAAATACCATCATGGGAGGGGGGCTGCGGTATGCGGTCGAAACATAAAATTGACGCTTACGTTAACGAAGTCGGCAATTACATCCGCTGGGAAAAAGCCCGTGCCGATGTGGCGGAGGAACTGCGTGAACATATCATTGACCGAAAGGATATGTATATAGCGCAGGGCATAGACGAAGAAACAGCCGCTATACGAGCCGTCACCCATATGGGAAACGCCGCGGAATTGGGAAAGGAACTCAACCGTGCCAACCGCCCCGCGCCGGAGTGGGCGAAAGGAAACGTATTTATACAATCATCCTTGCGTCAACCGGTTCGGACTGTATTTTTATTTTTGCTTGTCTGCCTTATTTCATTTGCTTTTGTTTTGCGCGGCACGGAATTTTTAGTGGTACGCGATAGGATTCATGAAATCGGCGGGTTTTACCGTTCCATTGGTTTCTTGCGGATGGATGGTGAAATGTATGCGAATATCCTTACGGGCGCGGAGGTTATTGCCGGCAGCAGCTTTGCGTTGACAGAGGACAGACGGCGCGGCGCGGAAGCCGTTTTACACGATAAACTTAGCGCGGACATACGTGGTTTTCGCTTTTTTGAAACAGATTATCCGCGCTCCGAACGGTTGCATTTTACGTTTTTTTATGCGGAATTGATACAAATGGATTATATGCGCGGCGGGTCGGCTGTGCGGTTACGGTTACGGGTAGACGATGTTGCCGTAGGTTTCCCCGAACACGCGGCGGCGGGATACAACGTAACCATGCACATGCATATACCCGATGACGGGGAAAATCCGCCGGCGGGCTTGGAAGTCGGACAGCGTTATTTTTTCAAAGGGGCGCACTATCTTTTCCATGAAATTGACGGATTTTTCGGAAGGCGCCCGACGGTCGGAGGTACGCTTGACCGTTTATACATGTACCCGTTAAATGATTACGGCTTGTGGTATGTTCCCGTACCGTTCGGAGAAGTAGACCCCAACACGCCGGGGTTGGAAGGATTAGACGGCGAAATCGAACGTATGCGTTACAACCACAGCGTTTTATGGTTACGGACAACGTCCGGTATGGACGCGATGCCCCAGGTACACATGGATATTTTTACATTACATGGCGGTCGCTTCCTTACCCGTGATGACTACATAAATAAAAATCCCGTGGTGGTTATCCATTATCTGTTTGCCGAGACAAGGGGACTGGAAACAGGTGACACAATAACCATCAGCATCCCCGCGAACCAGCGCGTTGTTGCAACCCGTTGGGGTTTCTTTACCGAACATTTCGGCCCCGGTGTTGAGAATATCCGCTTTCAAGACGGTTATGTGGAATTTTTGATTCACGGCGACCCGACAGAATTTATTGTTTCGGGTTTGGAATTGGAAATCGTGGGTATATTCGATAAACACGCACGGTGGGAACCTAATTTTGACAATTTAATATATATCCCCGATTCCCTTCTGCCGCATGATTTTAAACTTGTTGATGAAATCCACGGCTACGATGATTTTTTATGGGATGTGTGGTACAGCTTTGAATTGGCAAACCCCCGGAATGAAAGCGCGTTTCTGTTGGAGAACAGGGATGTGCTTGCTTCACGCGGTATAACCTTAACCTTGCTTCCCACGGGAGCGGCTAATTATTGGTTAACTGCCGAGCCTGTTTTACAGTCCATAACCGTTAATTTTATTGTTTTCAGCATAATGTCGGCTTTGGTATTGGGTTTTGTGACTTTTTTGTATATGTATCAGAGACGCAAGGATTTGGTTATTTTACGATTGCTGGGCAGTCCGATCCGCAGCGTGATACGCAAACTTTGTACACCGATATTATTTTTCGGTTTCTTGTCAATGATAACAGGCGGTATTATTGGGTGGTTTATCGCGTTAAAGGGAGCGGAAAATATTATGGGTGACATGGTAATGGGGTACGATATTGGTTTTGGCCTGCCGTTATATTGGTTCGCGGTTATGGTGGGTGCGTCATTCATTTTTATGCTTGCGGCGGTGTATTTGGGCGCGTTACTTATTGCAAAACGTCCCGTGTTGGTGCTTTTACAAGGCGGCGGCAGCAAGCGGGTAAAAAGAAGATGAACAAGGAGAGCTTACAATTTGTTATGCGTCAAATTTTCCGCGCGCCTGTAAAATCCGGTTTTTTGGTGTTAACGGCTTTAATCATTATTGTCGCTTTAGGTGTTTTGCAAAAAGTGATAAATAATTATGAACGTGAAGTTGACCGGCTTTATAACACAACGGTTGTGACCGGATATGTGCATAGGGCAGACCCTATGGGAATCAATATTTTGTCCCATTGGATGCGTAACGATATTTTACGTACTACGGTGGATAATCTGACGGCGTTGGAATTTATTAATAACACATATGTTGAAGCCTCATATCCGTGGTTTTTTATTATCCCAACCGATAGTGACGGAAATTTCCCCGCGGGGATTGAAAAAGATTTTTGGGACGAATTTTTTGAGGAAACCTATCTATATTACAACGCGCTGCATGGCCGTGATGACGGTTGGATAACGCGGGTTGACCCGCTTTTTTCGTTTAACGACCTTGACTTATTTAAACGTGAATTTGAAACGCGGCCCGATGTTGCCCCCGGTGGAATCAGGATGACGGATTTGGAAGGGCTTTGGCCGGATATGGTAGTCCCGCTTTTGGAAATTCATTTTATGCCGGGGTTTGATAAAAATAATTTTGTATACTCCGACGCCACCCTTCAATCGCCGATTCCCGTCATTGTTTCGGAACACACACTTGCACAAAGGGGGCTTAGTGTGGGGGATACGGCGTTTATTGGCCGCCCTTTCAACGATGAACCCCCCTTTCACAGAAGCATAAAACAACGGCACGAACAGTACCCAATCATCATTATTGGTTCACACAATGGCGGTATTGACCGTCAAATGGCGCGTAACGCCACACTTCTGCCATTATACGCATTGGAGTTGATTCGCGGGAATGAATTGGGTTATATCACGTTACGGTTTGAACTGGATACGGCGGTGAACAGGGATATAACTGCCATTCGGGAAGAAGTCACGGGCGTTGTCCGTAATTCACGGCAAAATCATTTTATGCAAATGAATGTATTTATACATGATGAGGAATTGCGGGTAGTCGTTGGGCAAATGGAAGATACGTTGGCTTTATTCCAACTTTTATATCCGGTTGCGATTGCTTTTTCCGTAGCGATTGGTACGGGGTTGTCGGTTTTGTTTACGCTCCAAAACGCTAAAATCGCCGCTATTATGCGTATGTTGGGAACGACGAAAACCCGTGTCCGTATTATGTTACTCGCGGAAAACACCGTTTTATGTTTAATAGGTGTGGCTTTGGGGGTTATATTCACGCAATTTTTAAGTATTGAAGGCATTGCAAAAATATTGCTTTTTGCGGTTTTATATCTGTTCGGAACAAGCATGGGGTCATTTGTCGGTGCTGTGTTGGTCAGCATACGCGCTCCGCTTGATTTGTTACAAGTTAAGGAATAACCGGGTATTACGTGGAGGGAAGACAAATGCTAAGACTTGAAAATGTAAGCTATCGTTATAAAAACAGCGGCCATGACGCTGTAAAAAATGTGTCCTGTATATTTGAGGATGGCAAACTTAATGTGGTGATGGGTACGTCCGGCAGCGGTAAAACAACTTTGCTGTCTGTTTTGGCGGGGCTTGACAAACCAACAAGCGGTGAAATCTTTATTGACAATGAAAGCCTGACGGAGCTTGACCCGGACTTGTACCGCCGTGAGCGTGTATCCATGATATTCCAAGCGTTTCATTTGTTCCCGCTTATGACGGCCATCGAAAATGTATGTTATCCCATGAAAATGAACGGCATCGTGCATTACAAGGCAAGGGAGCGGGCGAGGGGCTATTTGGAATCCGTAGGTATAAACGAAGAAAAGCACGGGCGTTACCCTTCAAACCTTTCCGGCGGCGAACAGCAGCGCGTCGCCATAGCCCGCGCGCTTTCCACAGGTGCGAAGGTACTGCTGGCAGATGAACCCACCGGAAACTTGGATGTTCAAAACGGTGAAAATGTAATGGACATCCTAAAGCATTTGGCGGATAAAAAAAATTATTGTGTGGTTGTTGTTACGCATAACATGGACATAGTTAAAAAAGCCGATGTTGTTTACAGAATGTCGGATGGGGTGATGCAATTCTAATATTACGATATTTTGGCTGCTGCCGATAAAGCCGCCGATTTTACAGATAAAATAATCAATACAAACTCGGCGCGTACCCCACAACCTTCTCGTACCCTGCGATAACACCTTCGGCGAAACCGTCAACCGCGTCCTTTTTCATCAGCGCGATCGCGCAGCCGCCAAACCCCGCCCCGGTCATCCTCGCGCCGATGCAAACGGGGTTTTTTTGCGCTTCGCTTACGAGGGTGTCGAGTTCAAGCCCCGTGACCTCGTAGTCGTCGCGCAGGGAAGCGTGGGATTGGTTTAATAATTCGCCCAGCGTTTCCATGTCGCCCGATTCGAGCGCGGCTACGGCTTGTTTGACGCGTTCGTTTTCTTGGATGACGTGACGCGCGCGGCGGCGCAGGGTTTCGTCGGGGATAAGGTGCGACAATTCCGCGAACGCCTCGGGGGTGAGGTCGGTCAACTTCGTGTCGAATTGACACGAAGTTGACGCGGATTTCGCTCTTAATAAAAACGCCAGCGCCTGCTCACATTCGCTTCGGCGTTCGTTGTATTTCGATTCGTTAAGCTGGCGGCGTTTGTTGGTGTTCATCACGACGATTGTGTATCCGCCCAAATTAAGCGGTACGTGCTTGTAATCCAGCGTATCGCAATGCAGGTAAATCGCGTGGCCGTCCTTGCCCATGCCCACGGCAAATTGGTCCATGATGCCGCAATTAACCCCGCAGAATTGGTTTTCGGCCCTTTGCGACAGCTTGACGAGCTCGATCGGCTCGTACCCAAGCGAAAAAACATCGTTGAGCGCGGTTGCCGTCACCAGTTCAATGGAAGCCGAAGACGACAACCCCGCGGCGTTGGGGATATCGCCCGAAAAAAGGATATCGAAGCCGCCGATCGTATGCCCGTCGTCCTGCATGAGGCGGACGATGCCCTTGGGGTAATTGGCCCAATCGTGCGCGGGGTCGAACGCTACATCATCGAGCGGTATCTCCGCTTGCAAATCAAAATTCGTACTCGCGAAGCGGGCGGTATCGTCGCCGCGTTTGCGGATCAACGCGTGCGTCCCCATCTTTAGGGAGCAGGGAAGGACGTACCCGCCGTTGTAATCGATATGTTCGCCGATGATGTTAATGCGCCCGGGAGTGAAGAACGATCGTATTTCATCACCCGTACCGCCGAAGGTTTGAATAAAAACGTTCATTAAATTATCCATAATATTCACCCGTTCCTCATAATTTTACAAACGGAGTGTAGCATCACGCGGAATAATTGCCAAGCCCTTCCTTTTTTTGCTATACTCGTACAAAAGGAGGGTTTCATATGCAGTATTCAACTTTCGGCAATACGGGCGTTAAGGTATCCAAGCTGGGCTTCGGGGCGATGCGCCTACCCATGCACCAAGTGGACGGTAAGAACATGGTCAACGACGAGCTCGCCATCCCGCTGATGCGCCGCGCGTTCGACTTGGGCGTGAATTATATCGATTCCGCGCCGTATTATAACGACAAGCAATCCGAAATCGCCGTCGGCAAAGCCATCAAGGGCTACCGCGACAAGGTCTACATCACCACCAAGAACCCCATCGAAAACGACTCCGGCGCGGATTGGACAAAACGCTTGGAATCTTCCCTCAAGCAAATGGACACCGATTATATCGATTTCTACCATTTTTGGGGTATCGGGCAAAAGGGTTTCAAACATTGGGAAACGCTGACCGACGGCCCGCTGCAAGCCGCGCAGAAAGCGTTGGACGAAGGATTGATCAAGTTCCTCTCGTTCTCCTACCATGACAGCGCGGAAAACTTAAAATACATCGCGGACAGCGGGCGTTTTTCGTCCTGCTTGATCCAGTATAACCTGCTGGACCGTTCTAACGAGGAAAACCTCGCCTACATGAAGGAAAAAGGTATGGGCGTGGTCGTTATGGGGCCGGTCGCGGGCGGTCGTTTGGGCGCGCCCAGCGAGGTAATCCGCGGCTTGCTTAAGGATAAACCCGCCAGCACCGCCGAAATGGCCCTGCGCTTCGTACTGGCCAACGATAACGTTCACATTTGCCTATCGGGTATGGAAAACATCGCCATGCTCGAGGAAAACGTAAAAATCGCGTCAAAAACAGGTCATCTGACCGCCGATGAACTAACCCAAGTCAAATCTATGATGGAAGAGAACAAAAAGCTGGCGGAGCTCTACTGCACCGCGTGCGATTATTGCAAACTCTGCCCCGCCAATATCAACATCCCGCACCTCTTCGGCATGATGAATACCCACAAGGTATACGGCCTGACCGAACACGCGAAAAAAGCCTACGCCGAAATGATGCGCGGCGAAGGCTGGACCAAAAGCGCGGACGCCGCCCAATGCACCGAATGCGGCGAATGTGAAAAAAAGTGCCCCCAAAAATTGCCCGTAATGGCACAACTAAAAGAGACACACAAAATATTAACGAATTAAACGACGTAAAGAACCGTATCAAAGGATACAGGAAAAGGATCGGCGGTTGCGGCGAACGACTTCGCCTTCAAGAGAGCGCAACCGCCGATCCTTTTCCGTGGCGTTGCGTAGCTATTACAACGCCGTTTCTTTTATCAACTGTTTAATCTCTTCCTCAGCAAATATCTTCCCGTATACCTTACAACCTGCCATCACTTGCGACAATTGCTCGCGGGTGATGGCCTTGTCAATGGTCAGCGCGCCCAATACACTGATATGCACCTTCGCGCCGAATGTTATCAAACTCTCTACATAAGCGTGCGTAAGCCGCATAAAACCCAACCCGCCGAAATAGCGCAGCCGTTCGGTTTCGGGCATTTCGGGCGCGAGGAAACGGTTAATATCCCCGGTATGCGATTCTGTTTGCTTACGGATGGCCAAACGGATGAAGTCCGAACGGTTGGTGTACAGGCCGCGTTCCACCAGGTAATCGATTTGCCCCACTTCGGTGGGGGTGAGGTTGATCGTAATTTTTTCGTTCTTGATTTTCTTTACCCTGCGTAACCTACGCATGGTTAAGCCTCCCGTCTCCCAAAAATACCGCCGCGACCGTCCCCGGGCCCGTATGCGCCCCGATCACCGGGCCGATATTATTTACCAGGAATTCGCACCGTCCGTATTTTTCGTTGATCATATCCATCAATTGCTGCGCAAGTTCGAGGGAATCGCTGTGGGCGATGGCGATGACCGGCTTCGGGTCGGCTTTATGGGCTTCCATACGGCTTAAGATATATTCGAAGGCCTTGTTATGGCCGCGCGCCTTGTGTACGGGAACCAACCGCCCGTCCCCGTAAACGGTAAGGATGGGCTTGATCTTAAGCATCGTCCCCACAAACGCCGCCGCGCCCGATACGCGCCCGCCGCGCCTCAAATGGTTCAAATCGTCCGCCATGATCCAATGCAGGATGCGCGGGATGATACCCAACGCGTATTCCGCCGTTTCGGCCAGGGTTTTGCCTTCATTCCGCGCGCGGGCGGTATGGTATACCAGCAGCGCTTCCCCAAGCGAGGCTGATTTGGAATCGATTGAAATGATTTCGCGCTCGGGGTATTTTTGCTTCAACTCCCGTACGGCGATCAGGCTTTGTTCATAGCTCTTACTCAACGCGCCGGAAAGGCAAAGGTACAGGATATCCTTCCCTTCCTTTAATATAGGTTCCCACGCTTCCATATAACGGAATTGCGTAATTTGCGTGGTCGAACCCGTCTTGCCCGCACGCAGCAAATCGTAGAACGTTTTGGTGCTGATTTCGCGTTCATCCAGGTAATTCATGTAATCCTTACCGTCAACGGTCACCATAAAAGGGATGACGGTCTTGATCCCCCAATCCTTCGCCCATTCGGGCGTAATGTCGGCGGTCGAGTCGATTACGAGCTCATAACGGTTTTGCATATATTTTCACCTCTATTGGATAAGTCTTGCGTGTAATACGTAACGCATGTTGCGCGCCATGGTGGTGCAGGTTGAAAGTGTAATGATACGGTCTTCGGTCGTGATGTCAAGCCCCGCGTCGTGCCAGGATAATTCCATGATATCCGATAACAAACGCCCGAATGAATCCGCGCCGGGGAAGATCACCTGTATATATTGGAAGCTCACATCCGTGGAGTAGAAGGCGAAAATCTCCCACACGGTGTCTTCATATATCGTATCAAATAATATAAACCGGTTTTCGCGGAAAAAGTTTTCATCTCGGAAGCGCGTCAGCGTGGCGAAGTGCGTACCCGCGGCTACCATGTTGTGTCCGTATAGGATCGTATTGCGGTCGGGTCGGGTCAGGCGGTTTTCATGGTCAAGGAAAATTGTACCCGCACGGTCGTGTTGCTTGTGCAAATCACGGTCAAGGTAAAAGACGTTGTCGCCGGCTTGCACCACCAAATAATCGATATCCGTACCCGGTATGATCAAATGCCCGATGATATCGTCGTTTTTATATTCCTCGCGAAAACGGAGGAGCTCGGCGTTCGGAGTCCGTGATTCGGAACCCGGAACGGGAATATCGGGAGCGGGGGTTAGGGGTTCGGAGTTCGGGGGAAAAAATTCGGAACCATATTCGGTACTATATATGGGGGGTTCGGTGTTGGGGGTGTAGGAAAGCTCCGGCGCGGGCGTTGCGGATGGAGGCGCGGATTCCCGCGAGGGGTCATATAGGAGCCATCCAATGAAAAACAATCCGCCGATCATGGGGAGGGCAAGCATGGTAATCAATGAAGGTTTGAATCTTCTCCCGCGCATGGATGGGTCACGGATACCGTATAAAATTGGACGTTATATACCAATCGTACTTCGCGTCGCCCGTGTTATGCACCACACCGATGCCGATGTGGGTCAGCGAGGGGTTAAGGAGTACGTTTCGGTGGTCGGGCGAATTTAGCCACGCTTTAATGATAAAACCCACGATTTCGTCTGATGGGTACGTACCGAGGCCGATGATCTCACCTACGCCCGAATTTGCGACGCCGCCCCGCGTGATACGCTGGTTAAAATTGGAACCGTCCGTCCCGGTATGGGGTGTATTGTCCTGCCTGTCGTTGTCGGATAAATCGCGGCTGTGCGCGCGGGCTACGTTGGCCAGCTCGTTATGCCAAGTCAATGCGGGGACGCCGTGGGTAGCCCGTTCGGCGTTCGTGGCTTCGAAGAATTCCCGCTCGATGG
>Ga0123352_10000833_pt1 | contig 38869 bp, 43 predicted proteins | sample TergutLab28metaG_FD_89700 | JGI IMG/M metagenome (GOLD analysis project Ga0123352, IMG submission 89700) | Labiotermes labralis P1 segment gut microbial communities from Petit-Saut dam, French Guiana - Lab288 P1 | ecosystem: Host-associated > Arthropoda: Insects > Digestive system > Gut ... | reverse complement strand
GTTGACACAAATGGGAATGCACGGAATTTGAGTGAATTTTCGAGCATATCAAGGCGGAGGAGGAAGGAATACTGTATGTATTCCGACGAACGACAACGAAGAAAGGCTCAAAATTCACCAAAATACGGGCGTTCAGCTTTGTGTCAACACGCCCTAATGTAGGGGAGCAATGACAGACGATGCGAAATCCCGAACAGACCATTGGCAAGTTGATCGACCACCAAAAAGTGTCCTTTATCGCTTCGGTTGACGCGGATGGGTTCCCGAACATGAAAGCCATGCTGCCCCCCCGAAAACGGGAAGGACTTAGACATTTTTGGTTTTCGACCAACACATCCTCAAACCGGGTGGCACAGTATCGCAAAAACTCAAAAGCCAGCATTTATTTTGTAGACAGGCGGTTCTTTCGCGGCGTCATGCTTAAAGGGGCGATGGAAGTTTTCGAAGACGCGCAAACAAAAGAAATGATCTGGGAAGACGGCGACGAGCAGTACTACCCCGAGGGCGTCACCGACCCCGACTACTGTGTGCTAAAATTCACGGCGGACAGCGGCCGGTACTATTCGGGCGATGGAAGTGAAGACTTTGCGATATAACGGCGGTGTGACCGTCATCGGCGGCGGGCTGGCCGGCTGTGAAGCGGCGCACCGATTGGCGGCCTACGGCTTTTCGGTCACCCTGTATGAGATGAAGCCCAGCCGCCGCTCGCCTGCCCATACACTGGATAGCTTGTGCGAGCTGGTTTGTTCCAACTCGCTCAAGGCCGATCGGCTTTCCAGCGCCGGGGGACTGCTCAAAGCCGAAATGCGCCGGATGGGCAGCCTGCTGCTCGAAGCTGCCGCCCTTTGTGCGGTTCCGGCTGGCGGGGCGCTGGCTGTTGACCGCGAACAGTTCTCCCGTCTTGTCACAAAAAAGCTGACAGAGAACCCGAATGTCAAGATCATCCGCGAAGAAATTGCCGACTTTCCGAATGGCCCGGCCATCATCGCGACAGGTCCGCTGACCTCCTTTGCGCTGGGCGAGGCGATCCGCGCCCGGCTGGGGCAGGATTACCTGAGTTTTTACGACGCGGCCGCACCGATTGTGACCGGCGATTCGATTAACCGCGAGATCGTTTTCCCCGCCGCCAGATACGGCAAGGGCGGGGAAGATTACTTGAACTGCCCGATGAATAAAGAGGAATACGACCGCTTTTATGCGGCGCTGACCACCGGCGAGCGGGCGCTGCTCAAAGACTTCGAGACCGATAGAATCCAGGTGTACGAGGGGTGTATGCCGGTTGAAGTGCTGGCCGGGCGAGGCGTTGACGCCCTGCGTTTCGGGCCGCTCAAGCCGGTCGGGCTGACCGACCCGCGCACCGGGCGCAGGCCGTGGGCGGTCGTTCAGCTCAGGCAGGAAAACGCGGCCGCCAGCCAGTATAATCTGGTTGGCTTTCAGACCAACTTAAAGTTCGGTGAGCAAAAGCGGATATTTTCGCTGATCCCCGGGCTGGAAAACGCCGAGTTCACCCGGTACGGGGTGATGCACAGAAACACATTTGTAGACGCCCCCCGCTTGTTGGATGAAACTTTTGCACTGCGCCAAGACCCGGCCATCGCGTTCGCCGGACAGATCACCGGGGTGGAGGGCTATATGGAAAGCGCGGCAAGCGGAATTTTGGCCGCGGAACAGCTCGCGCGGCGGCTGAATGGCCGCCCGGCGCTCACCCTGCCGCCGGAGACCATGCTGGGTGCGCTGTCCGCCCGGGTGGCCGACCAAACCATCACCGACTACCAGCCGATGGGCGCGAATATGGGCCTGTTGCCGCCTTTAGCGCATCGGATCAAAGACAAACAGCAAAAATACACGGCCATATCCGAGCGCGCACTGGCCGCGCTCGAACAGGCGTTGACTGACACTGATGAAGGAGACCAACAATGAATATTATTCTGGACGCGCACGGCGGCGACCACGCGCCGCTGGAGGCCATAAAAGGCGCTGAGTTGGCCGTCAAAGAATACGGCGTGAGCGTCACCCTTTGCGGGGTGGAGGAAGAAATCCGCGCATTGGCAGACGAGCACAAGGTCAACCTGGACGAGATGCGGATTGTCCCCGCCGCGCAGGTACTGCCGATGGCCGCCGACCCCTCCGAGATTTTCGGGCAGTATTCCGAAAGTTCGATGGCGGTGAGTATGCGCCTGCTGGCAGACGGGGGCGGGGACGCGCTGGTCACCGCCGGGAACACCGGGGCGATGGCAATGGGCGCATCCATAATCGTCAAGCGGTTGCCGGGGATTAAGCGGGCGGCGCTGGCTGTGATTGTCCCCAACGCGCGGGGCAGTTACCTCTTGCTTGACGTTGGCGCAAATGTCGAATGCCGGCCCGAGATGCTTCAGCAATTCGGGATTATGGGCAGCGCGTATATGGAAAAAGTCGTGAACATCCAAAACCCGCGGGTAGGTATGATCAACATCGGCACCGAAGAGACTAAGGGGCATCCGTTGCAGATAGAGGCGGGTGTACTGCTCCGCGAGAGCGCGGTCAACTTTATCGGGAACATTGAAGCGCGGGAACTGCCCTTTGGCGGGTGCGATGTAGCTGTCTGCGACGGCTTTACCGGCAATGTGACCCTCAAGCTGACCGAGGGGATGGGCAAGTGGATTTCGGCCGAGTTCAAGCGGATTTTGCTCAAGAAGACGAGCACCAAACTGGCGGCCATCCTCATCCGGGACGGGTTGACCAAGTTCAAACAGGCGATGGATTACACCGAGTACGGCGGCGCGCCGCTATTGGGGCTTAGAAGCCCGGTTATCAAAGCCCACGGCAGCTCGAACGCCCACGCTTTCAAGAACGCTGTCCGTCAGGCAAAGACGATGGTCGAAACCGAAATGATCGGACAGATCAGCCAGTCTTTGCGCGATTTGAACGGCCACAGTCAGTAAGCATCTTCTAAAACAGTGAGGACAGCCTATGCGCAGTGATTTATCCGGCTTTAAACAAAAGCTTAGCCATGCGTTTAAGAGTGAAAAGTATATCCGCACCGCGCTTACACACTCCTCTTACGCAAACGAAGCCAAGCTGAGCGAAAACAACGAGCGCCAGGAGTTTTTGGGGGACGCCGTGCTCTCGATTGTGGTCAGCGATTATCTATTTAAGCGTTACCACATGGCTGAGGGCGACCTGACCCGGATTCGCGCCTCACTGGTCTGTGAGCGCAGTTTGTGTGCTTTTGCCGGGGAGCTTGACCTGGGTGAAGCCTTGCTTCTGGGCAAAGGCGAAGAGCAGACCGGCGGGCGGACCCGCCCCTCCATTTTGGCCGATGCGTTTGAGGCGCTGATCGCCGCCGTTTATCTGGACGGTGGGTTGGACGCGGCCAAGGCGTTCATCATCCCGTTTGTCGAGCGCGCGCTTGACAGCGAGCAGGCCGAGTTTAACGACTACAAGACCGCGCTGCAAGAAATCGCCCAGAAAAACCCGGGCGAGCAGGTCAGCTACCGGCTGGTTGACGAGCAGGGGCCTGACCACGACAAATGCTTTGTGGTCGAAGTGCTGCTCAATTCCAATGTAATCGGAAAAGGCGAGGGCCGCAGCAAAAAGGCCGCTGAACAAAGCGCGGCCAAACAGGCGCTGGCTTTGATGGGGCAATGAGCAAAACCCGGCGGGTCGCCGTTTTTATTCCGCACGCGGGCTGTCCGCACGCTTGCTGTTTTTGTGATCAGCGCGCCATTTCAGGACAGAATCATCCGCCCACCCCCGCGCAGGTTCGCGCGACTCTCAGTGCGGCGGCGGATACTTTACAAGCCCCCGCAGAGATTGCGTTTTTCGGCGGGAGCTTCACGGCGGTGGACGCGAATTATCGCCGGGCGTTGCTGGACGTAGCGGGAGAGTTTCTCACAGCCGGGCATTTCACCGGCATTCGAATCTCCACCCGGCCGGATGCGGTTGACCGCGAGATCCTGCGGGAGCTGGCCGGCACGGGGGTGACCGCAATCGAGCTGGGCGCGCAGAGCATGAATGACCGGGTGCTCAACCTGGCCGGGCGGGGGCATACCACCGCGCAGACAGCAGAGGCCGCCAAAATGATTCGCGAAAGCGGCTTTTCGCTCGGCCTGCAAATGATGACCGGTCTGCCGGGAGATGACGCTGAAACAACACTGGCAACCGCCCGCGCACTGGCAAACCTGACACCGGATACCATTCGCATTTACCCGACGCTGGTGCTGGCCGGCAGCGGGCTGACCAGAGAATACACCGCCGGGCGCTACATCCCGCAGACGCTGGGCGAAGCCGTTGACCTTTGCGCCGAACTGTTAAAGTTCTTCGCGGGCAGTGGAATCAAAGTTATCCGCCTCGGCTTACAGCAGGAAAGTACGCTGATGGCCAAGCTGGTTGCCGGGCCTCATCATCCCGCCTTTCGCGAATTGGTTGAGGGGAAAATTCTGCTTGAACAGGTGACCGGTATAATCCGCCAAAAGCAAATCTCGCCCGGTCGGGTAGAAATCGAAGTTGCGCCCGGTGCGGTTTCGAAGATGGCCGGACAGAACCGCCGAAATATAACGGCACTGGAAAAGGCCGGATATAACCCGCGCGTCACCACTAATCCGATGTTAAACGATTTAGAAATTCGTGTGGCTCATTCAACACCCCGGAGGTAAACACTTGCGGCTGAAAAAGCTAGAAATTCAAGGGTTTAAATCTTTCCCCGACAAGACCGAACTTGCCTTTGACCGCCCGATTACCGCGGTGGTCGGGCCGAATGGCAGCGGAAAAAGCAACATCGCGGACGCGGTGCGCTGGGTGCTGGGCGAACAGTCAACCAAAACGCTGCGGGGCGGCAAGATGGAGGACGTCATCTTTTCGGGGGCGCAAGGCCGCAAAGCGGTCGGCTACGCGCACGTTCAGCTGGTTGTGGACAACGCGGACAAGCAGCTCACAGACCAGGAAGACGAGATCACGATCGCGCGGCGGCTCTACCGTTCGGGCGAGAGTGAGTACCGTCTCAACGGGGTGAGTGTGCGGCTGAAGGATATACACGAACTGCTGATGGACACCGGCCTTGGCCGGGACGGCTACTCAATCATCGGGCAAGGGCGGATCGCCGAGATCGTCTCGGCGAAGAGCGGTTCCCGCCGCGAGATTTTTGAAGAAGCGGCCGGGATCTCAAAGTTCCGCTACCGCAAAGAAGAAGCCGAGCGCAGGCTGGCACAGGCCGAAGACAACTTGGTGCGCCTGCGGGATATCGTCGCCGAGCTGGAAGACCGGGTCGGCCCGCTTAAAGAGCAGAGCGAAAAGGCAAAAGAATTCCTGACACTGAGCGAAGAGAAAAAAGTGCTGGAAATATCCCTTTGGATGGAGTCGCTCTCCGGGTTCCGTGAGCGGCTTTCCGCCCACGGGGACAAGATATACCTCGCGAAAAACGCTTACGAAACGCTTGAAAAAGAAAGCGAAGCGGGCGAAGTGCAGATCGGCGCGCTTTACAGCCGCCTCCAAGGCCTTGGCGCGGAGGCCGAAAAGAAACAGGCCGACATCAAAGAGATCGAGACAGCGATGACCGACGCGGTTTCCCATTCGGCTGTCTTGCAAAACGACATCCATCACAACAAGCTGAGTATAGAGGAACTGGCTGCAGAACTGGAAAGTATTCGGCTGGGCGGCGGGGAACTGGCGGTGCAACTGGCCGACAAAGAAGCCGAGTTGAGCGCGCACAAGGCCGAGTGCACGGCCATTTCCGGAAAAGTCGAGGCCACTGCCCAGCGGCTGGAAGAACAGCGGGAAACACTGGCAAAAGCTGTCCGCGAGCTGGAAGAGATCGCGCTGCGCAAAGAAAGTGCGGCGCAGGCCATCCAACAGGCGCGGTTGGAAAAAGCGTCCGGCCGGACTATGCTGGAGGAAAGCGCAACACGGCTGGAAGATTTGCGCGGCCAAAGCGGGACGCGGACAGCCGCCCTGACCGAACTGCAACAGGCGCTGGCAGAAAGCAAAACTCAATTGGCCGAAGAAGAAGAAAAGGCGGCCGGTCTGCGCAATTCGCTGGAGGGTTACGCGCTCAAGCGGGATTTGCGCCAGCAGTCGATGGACAAACTGGCCGATCAAATGCGCGGTTACGCGGATGAAGCCAGAGATCTTGACCGCAGGGCAGGCCTGCTCGAAGACCTTGAAAAGAACATGGAGGGCTTTGCCGGCAGCGTTAAATATATCCTGGATCAATCGCGGCGGGGGGCGCTTTCCGGGGTGATCGGCGCGGTGAGTTCGCTGATCTCAACCGAGGACAAGTACGCGCTGGCCATCGAGACCGCGCTGGGCGCGGCCATCCAGAACATCATCGTCGAAGATGATGGCGCGGCTAAACGGGCGATCGCCATGCTCAAAGAAAGCCGGTCGGGGCGCGCGACATTCCTGCCGCTGAACACAATCAAAGAGCGCCCGGCCGGGAATATGGACGCCGCCCGAAAACAGGAGGGCTTCATCGGCCTGGCCAGTGAACTGGTAAAGATTGACTCGCGCTACCAGAAAGTTGCCGGCCAGCTGCTTGGCCGGGTCTGTGTGGCCGAGGATTTGGAAAGCGCCGGGCAGATCGCGAAAGTTTCCGGCTACAGCCTGCGGGTTGTCAGTCTGGACGGTCAGGTGATCAACCCGGGCGGGTCGTTTACCGGCGGGTCGTCCTCTAAGTCGGCGGGTGTACTGGGCAGACGGCGGGAGATCGAGCGGCTCCGTCAGAAAGCAGAGGAGGTACAGGCTAAAGCCGGGGCGCTCGCGCCTAAACAAAAAGCGTTGAGCGAAGAGTTGAGCGCGCTGGCCGCAACCATCAGCGGGGTAAAGGGAGAACTGCGCACCTCGCAGGAAGAAGCCGTCCGCCTGACCGCCACCGGCGAACAGCTCCAAAAAAACGTAGAGGGCGCGAAGCGCGACCAGACGCTGGCTGAGCAAGAGCTGCAAAAGCTGACCCAAAGGCTGGGCGAACTTAAAAATCAGGACGTAGACGCCGACACCGCCATCGGGGAAATGCAGTCCCGGCTGGATGAATTGGAAGAGCAGACCCAGAGCGCACTCCGCCGGAAAGACAGCCTGAACGTCGGGGCCGAGGCCGCGCTGGCGGCGCTATCCGAACATAAAATGCTTGAGCTGACTGCCCAAAAAGACCTCGAAAGCCTGACCGGCGAGCTCGAACGGCTGCGCAGTGCGAAAGAGAGCTCGGGCGAGCGGGCGCAGGAACTCGAAACCAAAAGGCAGGGGCTTGCCGCCGAAAACGAAAAAACACAGGAGCGGATCGCCGAAGCCGGACAGGAAAACGACCGCCGGCAAAAGGAAAAAGAAGAGATACAGGCCAAAGTGGCCGAGCTGGTGGCCATGAGAAACGAGCTGGAAGGGCAGATCACCACTCTGCACGCCGCCGAGCGGGAACGGGGAGCCCATCGCGAAAAAGTCGCCCGCGAGCTGGCCGAGCTGGAGAGCCAGAAGTCGGTTATCCAAAACGAGTACGACCAAATTATCGCAAAGCTGTGGGAAGAATACGAGCTCACCCGCTCAGAGGCCGCCCAATTCGCGCAGGAGCTGCCGAACAAAGACAAAGCCGGCCGCCGCCTGGGCGAGCTGCGCGGAAAAATCCGCGGGCTGGGTGTGGTAAACGTGGCCGCCATCGAAGAATACAAGCAGGTCAGTGAGCGGTACGAATTCCTGACCGCGCAAGTGGCCGATGTCGAAAAGAGCAAGGCAACGCTCTCCCGGCTGATCGGGGATTTAACCGGCGAGATGCGCGCCTTATTCGAAGAAAACTTCGGGAAGATCGCCGCCGAGTTCAGTAAGATTTTTGTCCAACTGTTTGGGGGCGGGCGGGGCGAATTGACCCTGACCGACACGCAGGATGTGCTCGAAGCCGGGGTCGAGATTTTTGTTCAGCCGCCGGGCAAGATCATCAAGAACCTGTCACTGCTCTCGGGCGGGGAACAGGCGTTTGTGGCCATCGCCATCTACTTTGCGATTTTGCGGGTGCGGCCGTCGCCTTTCTGTGTACTGGATGAAATCGAGGCCGCCCTCGACGATGTCAACGTGACCAAATTCGCGGCCTACTTGCGCCGGATGTGCGAGGGCACACAGTTTATCTCAATCACCCACCGCCGGGGTACAATGGAAGAGGCCGACGTGCTCTACGGGGTGACCATGCAGGAGGAAGGGATATCCAAACTGCTTGAGCTCAAGGTAAGCGAAGTCGAGGCAAGACTGGGGATTTAGGAGGGGCGAGTTGAAAAAGGTACAGGTTCGCAGATTAACGTTCGGGTCGCACCTGAAATTGTTCTTCCTTACCGGGCTTAGTTTTGGTCTGGCGTTTGGTTTGTTAATGTTTGTTATCTCAATTTTTTCCAACAACGTGTTTTTCAATGTCGGGAGCACTGTTTACCGTGGCATGACTGCGGGGATTTTTGGGCTTGCGTTCAGCCCTTTGTGGGGGATCGTCCTTGCATGGTTCGCGCTCGTTATGTTTCTTCCGTTCAAGCTATTTATGCGAGTTTTTGAAAGATTAGAGTTCACGGCATTTATAAATGAACAGGAAGAGGATGTAGGACCGCAAAGCACCGTAGTACAAGAGGAAACAACCAAGCCGCAAAGCCCCGATGAGCGAAAGTCAGAACTGGGAGGCGAGCGCTGATGAAAGAGATACAGATTCGCGGGCTGGCGTTTGGCTCGTATGTCAGGCTGTTCGCGGTTAGCGGGCTGTGCGCGGGCGTGTTTTTCGGTATACTCTCATTCTTTTTCGCGTTGGGTGTGCCTGAGAGCGTCATACAGGTAGGGGGCGTAAGTGCAAGCGGATTGCCCGGAGCACTGCTCGGGCTGTTCGGCACCCCGATTGCGGGGATGCTGGGTTTTGGGCTGACCGCCTACATCACCTATTTTCCCCTAAAGCTAGCTATACAAATCTTTGTTAAGATGACGTTTACTGCGCTGGTCGATCAGCCGGAAGAAGATGTAGACCACAGATAACAGGAGAGAGCGATATGGGATTTTTCTCAAAGATCAGCGACGGGCTCAAGAAAACCCGCGAAGGGCTGAGCCGCCAGATGGATTTGATCGTCAACTCGTTTACCGCGATTGACGACGACTTGATTGACGAGCTGGAAGAAAGTCTGATTCTGGCCGACGTGGGCAGCCCAACCGCCGCGGCGATCACGGCCAGGCTGCGCGAAGAAATCAAGCGGACAGGCGTGACCGACCCGGCCCGGCTCAAAGAGATGTTAGCTGCCATTGTAGCCGAAATGGTCACAAGTGACTGCGAACTTGCGCTCAACACCGCGCCGTCGGTCATATTGGTTATCGGGGTGAACGGGGCGGGCAAGACAACCACCATCGGCAAGCTGGCCATGCGGCTGAAAGGGCAGGGCAAAAGCGTGATGCTCTGCGCGGCCGATACTTTTCGGGCGGCGGCCATCCAGCAGCTGGACGTTTGGGCAGAGCGCGCCGGTGTTGAGATCATCAAGCAGGCCGAGGGCAGCGACCCCGCCGCCGTCGTTTTTGACGGGATGCAGGCGGGCAAAGCCAGAAATAAAGACGTGGTTATCGTCGACACGGCCGGCCGGCTCCAGAATAAAAAACACTTGATGGAAGAACTCAGCAAAATCCGCAGAGTGATCAGCCGGGAACTGCCGGACGCAGATGTCGAGACCCTGCTTGTGCTGGACGCGACCACCGGTCAGAACGCACTCAGTCAGGCCAAGCTGTTCGGCGAGGCGGCGGGAATCACCGGCCTTGTGCTCACCAAGCTGGACGGCACAGCCAAAGGCGGGGTGGTCATCTCGCTTGCCAGAGAGCTGGACATGCCGGTTAAATTCATCGGGGTTGGCGAGGGGATCGAAGACCTGCGGCCCTTTGATCCCGAACAGTTTTCGGCCGCGCTTTTTGCGCCGGTTGAAGTCAGGGAGGAAGAAGCGTAATGCGCATTTTAGCGGCAACCAACAATCAAGACAAACTCATTGAATTTCACCGGATTTTAGAGCCGCTGGGCATCAGCCTGGTCACCCCGTCCGACTTGGATATTGAGATTCAGGTCCCCGAAACCGGCGAGACTTTCAAAGAAAACGCGCGCATTAAAGCGCAGGCGTTCCATCGCGAAAGCGGCCTGCCCTGTGTGGCCGACGACTCAGGGCTGTGTGTAGACGCGCTAGACGGCCGCCCCGGGGTCGACACAGCCAACTATTGCGGCGAGGACGCAACGTACCCGGAGCGGATGTCTGCCCTGCTCGAAGAGCTTAAAGATGTGCCGCCCGAGCGCAGAACCGCAAAGTTTGTCAGCGTCATCTGCTGTGTAATGGACGAAGAGACCGTGTTCTATAGTGAGGGCGTCTGCGAGGGCAGCATCGGCATTGCCCCGGCCGGTGAGGGCGGGTTCGGTTATGACCCCATCTTTGTGGTGGGCGGCAAAACGATGGCCGAGCGCTCAGCCGAAGATAAAGACATGCTCAGCCACCGCGGAAAATCCCTGCGCGCGTTCGCGAAGCTGCTCGAAGAGCAGATATAACAGAAAGAAGAGGGAAACTATGTTGACATCCAAACAGCGGGCATCCCTGCGCGGGCTGGCCAATTCGATCGATACAATCCTACAGGTCGGCAAAAGCAGTGTGGGCGAAACTTTAATCAAACAAGTGGACGACGCGCTGACCGCCAGAGAACTGATCAAAATGCGGGTTCTGCCCAACTGTGAGCTAACCGCCCGCGAAGCTGCCGATATGCTGGCCGAAAAGACAAATGCTCAGGTGGTGCAAGTCATCGGCACTCGGTTTGTCCTATATCGAAACAACCCCGAGAAGAAGGGAATTGAACTTTAGCAGAAGGGGGATATGTCATGACAAGCAAAAAGAACTTAAAGATTGGCGTGTTCGGCGGTACATTTAACCCGATCCACAATTCGCACATTTATCTCGCGCAGGAGTACCTGCAAAAGCTCGCGCTTGACCGGATGGTGATTGTACCCGCCTATCTGCCGCCCCATAAAAAAGCAAAGAATCTGGCCGGCGCGCAGGATCGGCTGAACATGTGCCGGCTGGCTACCCGCGACCTGCCCCTTTTTCATGTGACCGAGTTTGAGATCAAACAGCAGGGCCAGAGCTATACATTCAAGACATTGCGGCATATTCGGGAAAAATACCCGGATTGTGAGATATTTCTGATCATGGGCGCGGATATGTTCATGACCGTCCAGGATTGGCGTCTCGCGCCCGAAATCTTTAAGATCGCCACCCTTTGCGGCGGACAGCGGGAAAAGGGCGAGTTCTCGATGTTGGATATCCACAAACAGGTGCTGGAAAATCATGGGGCCAGATGTATCATCATCGATCAGGAGGCAAAGCCGCTCAGCTCGACCCAGGTGAGGGAGATGATCGCGGCGGGTGACAACCCGAAAGAACTCGTACACCCCGACGTTTGGCAGTATATTGTAGACAACAGCCTTTATTTTTAATGACGGAAGAGTGGTGACCGGGATGACGCGCACCGAAATTTTGGGGCTGCTATCTGAATGGCTGAGTGATGCACGGCTTGCGCACAGCCTTGAAACTGAGAAGATGGCCGCCCGATTGGCTATCCTCCACAACGAGGACCCGGAAAAAGCGGCGACCGCTGCTCTTTTGCACGACCTTTGCCGGTGTTTGCCTACAGAAAGGCAGCATGAATACATCAAGCGGGACGGCATAACCCTGTCAAAAGAGTGGATGTTAAGCCCCCAGCTCTGGCATGGGCCGGCTGCGGCGTTCTATATCCAGGCCGAGCTTGAAATTTACGACCGGGATATTCTCGACGCCGTACGCTGCCACACCACCGCCCGCGCACAGATGAGCACGCTTGAGAAAATTATATACTTAGCCGATAAAGCCGAAGACAGCCGCGACTACAATGGGGTAGAGGAGATACGGGCCGCCGCGCAGCGCTCACTGGACGAAGGTGTTTACCTGACGATCTGTAAAAACCTGACCAAACAATGCAGAAAAGGCCGCCCACTTGTCAAAGAAGCGCTGGGGGCGTATAATGAGCTTGCGGTTAAATTTACAGTTGACAGTAAAAAGGAAGGATGATGTGTTAGATGCCCGAAAACAATATGGCGTTCGTCGAAAAGGCGGTCAAGCTGCTGGATGCCAAAAAAGCGGAGGACATTGTTGTGCTCGACCTGCGGGAGTTGACCTCGATCGGTGATTTTTTCATCATCGCCTCGGGCAATAACATCACCTTGGTCAAGTCGCTGGCTGAAGAGCTGGAAGAGCAGATGGCAAAGGACGGCCTCAGGCCCCGCCGGATCGAAGGGGCAAACTCGTCCATGTGGATTTTGATGGATTACGTGGACGTCGTTGTCCACTTGTTTTATAACGAAACCAGAGACTTTTACTGCCTAGAACGCCTGTGGGCAGACGCGCCCAAGCTGGACTTGAAGGGATTAATTAACAAATAACAATTAACAATTATGGCGTCTGCTGCGCGGACGTTATTCAAAATCATCGCGGAGCGATACATTCATTGTTCATTGTTAACTGATAATTGTTAATTGAAGAAAGGTTGAACCACATTGAAATATGACTACCCGACCATCGAAAAGAAATGGCAGGATATCTGGGACGAAAAACAGGTGTTTGCCGCCAAGAACGACTACAGCCTGCCTAAGTTTTACCCGCTCGTTGAGTTCCCGTACCCCTCCGGGCAGGGGCTGCACGCCGGTCATCCGCGCCCCTACACCGCCCTTGATATCGTGGCCAGAAAACGCCGGATGGAGGGCTTTAACGTCCTCTACCCAATGGGCTGGGACGCGTTCGGCCTGCCGGCCGAAAACTACGCTATTCAAAACAACGTCCATCCGAAAATTGTCACTGAACAAAACGTAAAGCGTTTTCGCGAGCAGATCAAATCGCTTGGTTTGAGCTTTGACTGGAGCCGCGAGATCAACACCACCGACCCCGCTTACTACAAGTGGAGCCAGTGGATATTCCTCCAACTGTTCAAAAACGGCCTTGCCTACAAGAGCAAGATGGCGGTCAACTGGTGTACATCCTGTAAGGTTGTGCTGGCCAACGAAGAAGTGGTAGGCGGCAGCTGTGAGCGCTGCCACAGCGAAGTTGTCCGCAAAGAGAAAGTGCAGTGGATGCTTGCCATCACCAAATACGCCCAGCGGCTGATCGATGACCTGGACGAAGTCGATTATCCCGAGCGCGTGGTCGCCAGCCAAAAACACTGGATCGGCCGCTCTCAGGGCGCGCTGGTCGACTTTAACAGCACGGCGGGGGATTTGCTGCAGGTCTACACCACCCGCCCGGATACGCTTTTTGGCGCGACTTATATGGTTATTTCCCCCGAACATCCCTATATCGAGAAGTGGGCGGATAAAATCCAGAACATGGACGAGATCAAAGTGTATCAGGCGGCGGCGGCCAAAAAGTCTGACTTTGAGCGGACCGAGGTGGCCAAAGAAAAAACCGGCGTGCAGCTCAAAGGCGTTATGGGCATCAACCCGGTTAACAACGCCGAGATTCCGGTTTTTGTGGCCGACTATGTTTTGGTCAGCTACGGCACCGGCGCGATTATGGCGGTTCCCGGCCACGACCAGCGGGACTGGGAGTTCGCCAAAAAATTCGACCAGCCGATCGTTGAAGTGGTCAGCGGCGGGGATGTAGATGCGGCCGCTTTTGAAGACTGCGACACCGGCGTGATGGTCAACTCCGGGTTCCTGAACGGGCTTAGCGTTGACGACGCCAAGGCAAAGATCACCGGCTGGCTGAAAGAACAGGGCAAGGGCGAGCCGAAAGTCAACTACAAACTGCGCGACTGGGTATTCTCCCGCCAGCGGTATTGGGGCGAGCCGATTCCGATTATCATCTGCGACAAATGCGGATTTGTCCCGCTGGATGAAAAAGATTTGCCGCTCACACTGCCTGATGTTGAGAGCTATCGCCCGACCGGGGAGGGCGACTCGCCCCTGGCCGGCCTGGATGAATGGGTCAACTGCACCTGCCCCAAATGCGGGGGGGCGGCCAAGCGCGAGACCGACACAATGCCCCAATGGGCCGGCTCAAGCTGGTACTTTTTGCGTTACTGCGACCCGTTTAACGACAACGCGATCGCCTCCCCCGAGGCCATCAAATACTGGATGCCGGTTGACTGGTACAACGGCGGGATGGAACACACGACGCTCCATCTGCTCTACTCCCGTTTCTGGCACAAGTTTCTTTACGACATCGGCGTTGTGCATACCCCTGAACCTTACTCCCGCCGGACAAGCCACGGGATGATTCTGGGCGAAGACGGCGTGAAGATGAGCAAATCCCGCGGGAATGTCATCAACCCGGACGACATTGTAAACGAGTACGGGGCGGACACTCTGCGCCTGTACGAGATGTTCATCGGCGACTTTGAAAAGACCGCGCCGTGGTCATCCAACTCGATCCGCGGCTGTAAGCGTTTCCTTGACCGGGTCTGGAATTTGCGCGAGAGCGCTCAAACCGGCGAGGCCTACTCGCCTGAGCTGGAAAGCTCTATCCACAAAACCATTAAAAAAGTCGGCGAAGACATTGAGACCCTCAAGTTCAATACAGCCATCGCCGCTTTGATGACCCTGCTCAACGAGATTGCAGACAAAGGCAGCCTGACCCGCGGTGAGTTTAAAACATTTTTGCTTTTGCTCAACCCGTTCGCGCCGCACATCACCGAAGAACTTTGGGAGACACTCAGCTTTGGCGGGATGGTTACCGAGCAGAAGTGGCCGGCCTTTGACTCTGAAAAATGCAAAGACAGCACGGCCGAAATTGTTCTGCAAATTTCAGGAAAAATCAAAGCGAGAATGAATATGGACGCCGGCCTTGACAAAGAGCAGATGATTGCCCTGGCCAAAGAAAACCCCGAGATCAAGGGGATTCTCAGCGAGCGCGGCATTGTTAAAGAAATCGCAGTACCCGGTAAGCTGGTCAATTTTGTTGTCAGATAAGCGCAAAGACGGCCTATTCGCACTTGACAGCGGTGGCCACAAGATATATAATGATTAGTATATTCTTGTTTAGCGGGAATAACTCCAGCTGTCAAGCGTGGGGAGGGATATAAGTGTCAGAAGTTCGCATCAAGGACAACGAAACCTTGGACAGCGCACTGCGCAGATTTAAAAGATCATGCGCGAAGTCCGGTGTTTTTCAGGAAGTTCGCAAAAGAGAGCATTATGAAAAACCGTCTGTCAAGCGCAAGAAGAAGTCCGAGGCCGCGCGCAAGCGTAAGTTCAAATAATCAAGCGGAAAAAAGCGGGCCAAATCGGTTCGCTTTTTTGCATGGAGGATTGCCATTTGTCGCTGTTATACCCGACGATTTACCTCAAGTCAATTGCCGCTGTCACCCCGGATTTGCTAAGCCGCTGGGGGGTTCGCGGCCTGATCCTGGATGTGGACAACACCCTGACTACCCACAACAACCCCGACCCCGCCCCGGAGGTTGAAGGGTGGCTGGAGCTGATGCGCGAAAACCACATTGAAATGATCATCCTCTCAAATAATCACCCAGGGCGTGTGCGGCCGTTTGCACAGGCGCTTGGTATGGGTTTTACCGCCAATGCGGGAAAACCCCGCCTTGTCGGGTTTAAGCGGGCAGCGGCCGAGCTGGGCCTGCCAAAAGAGCAGATCGCCGTGGTGGGTGATCAGATCTTCACCGACATACTTGGCGGCAACCGATGGGGTGCCAGAACCATTCTGATTAAGCCGATCGAGCCGGAAAATGACCTGTTCTTCCGCGTTAAGCGGCGTCTGGAACGCATTGTCATGCGAAAAAGGAGCGGATACAGTGGTTAAGTTTGGCCCGGCTGGACAGGACGATACTTTCCCGACCATACACAAGAGTGTGCTCGAGCTGCCCGAATATCTGGCGGCCAGAGGGCTGACCGCCCTTGAGTACCAGTGTGGCCACGGGATTCGGGTGGGCGAAAAGACCGCCCGCGCACTGGGAGAAAAAGCCAAAGAACACGGGATAACGATTTCGCTTCACGCGCCTTACTACATCTCGCTTTCCTCGCCGGAAGAGGACAAGCGGTTAAACTCGCTGAACTACATCCGCGACGCGGCCAAGGTTCTGGAGTGGATGGGCGGCGAGCGGATGGTCATCCACTCGGGCAGTGTGGGAAAAGGCAGACGGGCAGACGCGCTGGCAAGGTCGCTGCAAACACTGTCTCAGGCGCAAAAAATGCTGGACACTGAAAATTATTCGCAGATCCGCATTTGCCCCGAAACAATGGGCAAGCTCGGCCAGCTGGGCGACCTCGAAGAGACATTGGCGCTGTGTGGGGTAGACGAGCGGTTTTTGCCCTGCATCGATTTTGGACACCTCAACGCGCGGACACAGGGCGGGGTCAACGACTACGCCGCTATGGCCGGGGTGCTCGATGCCATCGAAAACGCACTGGGAAAAGAGCGGGCGGCCGCCTTTCACGCCCACTTTTCAAAGATCGAGTATTCGGCCAAAGGCGAAGTGCGCCACCTGACCTTTGAAGACCAGGCGTTCGGCCCGGATTTTGACCCGCTGGCAAAACTTTTATGTGAGCGAAAACTCTGCCCGACTATCATCTGTGAATCAGCCGGGCGGCAGATTGACGACGCCGCCGACATGCTGCGTATTTACACCGCGCAAGGGGGAAGAGAATAAATGTCCCGACTGGATTCGCTCGTCCGCCGGCTGCCCGAGCAGGCGGACGCGGCCTTGATTACCGGGGAGTTTGCCCGGCGGTATTTAACCGGGCTGGCGTCTTCGGCGGGCACGCTGATGGTCACCCGCACCGGCTGTGGGATGATCATTGACGCCCGCTACTTTGAGCTGGCCGAAAAAACGCTAAAGGGCTGCGAGATCATCCTGCAAGACCAGTTGTATGAGCAGATTGGGCAGTTTCTGAAATCTAAAAACGCAAAGTCAATGGCTTTGGACAGCGCCGGGTGCACACTAAAGGCGCGGAACATCTACCGCGAAAAGCTGGGCGGGGTCACTTTGCTCGAAGACGACAAACTGAGTGACATACTGGCCGGGATGCGCCAGTGCAAAGATGAGGGCGAGCTTGCAAGCATCCGCGCGGCGCAAGGCATTGCTGAGCGGACATTTGACCACCTGTGCGGGTTTGTAAAACCGGGGATAACCGAGCGGGAAGCTGCGCTTGAAATCGAAATTTTTGGCCGTTCACACGGGGCGGACAGCGTATCCTTCTCCCCGATTGTGGCGGTGGGTGACAGTAGCTCAATGCCCCATGCGGTTCCGGGGGATAAAAAAATCCGGACCGGCGACATGGTCTTGTTCGATTTTGGATTCAAGGTGGGCGGCTACTGCTCGGATATGACCCGAACGGTCGCGGTCGGCAAAGCCGGCGAGAAAGCGCGGGATGTATACGGTACTGTTTTGCGGGCGCAGGAAGCCGCGCTGGCGATGATCAAACCGGGCGCACACTGCAAAGAAGTGGACGCCGCCGCCCGCCTGCTGATTGACGCGTCCCCCTACGCCGGGCTGTTCGGTCACGGACTGGGGCACTCGCTCGGTCTTGAAATCCATGAATCCCCCGCCTTTAACAAGATCAGCGAAGCCACCCTTAAACCGGGGATGGTGATGACGGTTGAGCCGGGAATTTATCTGCCGGGCGAGTTTGGTGTGCGGATTGAAGATATGGTCGCGGTCACCGAAGACGGCTACATAAACCTGACATCCAGCCCCAAGGTGCTGATTGAGTTGTAAGGCTGCTGAAAGTGAGGACACCTGCTACGCGGATTTATTAAAATATAATCATGAAGCGATTCCGGAACTGTCAACTTTCAACTATACGCTGTCAACTGTTTAAACTTTGTCTTGCAATATCCGCGTTAATGCTTTAAACTAAGTACTGTATACTAAACGAAATTCAGGAGGACAACAACATGGTTTCAGCCGGCGATTTTCGGAACGGCGTCACATTTGAAATGGACGGCAACGTTATGCAGATCATAGAGTTCCAGCATGTAAAACCGGGTAAGGGCGCCGCCTTTGTCCGCACAAAGGTGCGCAATGTCATTACCGGGTCGGTGACCGAAAAAACTTTCAACCCGTCGGACAAATACCCCACCGCCTTTGTCGAGCGCAAAGAAATGCAGTATCTATACAACGACGGCGGGCTATACTACTTTATGGACAATGAAAGCTACGAAAACGTACCGGTCGGCGCGGACAAGCTGGACGACAACTTTAAGTTTGTCAAAGAAAACACCGACGTCAAGGTACTTTCCTACAAAGGCGATGTCTTTGGGGTTGAGCCGCCCAATTTCATCGAGCTTGAAGTAACCGAGACCGAGCCGGGTGTTAAAGGCGACACCGCCACCAACGTACAAAAACCCGCCACACTTGAGACCGGCGCCGAAATCAAAGTTCCGCTCTTTATCAACATCGGCGATCGCATCCGGGTAGATACCCGTACCGGAGAATACATGGAACGCGCTTAACGCGGAGGAGAAATATAGTGGAAATGATGGAAAAAGTGGCCTACCTGAAAGGCTTGGCCGAAGGGCTGGGGATTGACAACACCACAAAAGAGGGCAAAGTGCTGGGCGCGATGATCGATCTGCTCGACGACATGGCGCTGGCCATAACCGATGTCGGCGAAGGCTTTGTGATGATGGGCGAAGAACTCGACGCAATTCAGGAAGAAGTCGATGACATCATCGAAGACCTGTACAGCGAAGAAGACGAGGATGACTGCTGCTGTCACCAAGACTTTGACGGCGAGCTTTACGAGGTTGCCTGCCCGTCTTGCGGCGACATCGTCTATGTGGACGAAGATATGCTTGATCAGGGCGAGATCGCTTGCCCCGGCTGTGGTGAAGATTTAGAGTTTGACCTGGACGGCGAGCTGGACGATGACGAGCCGGAAGACGAAGAGTAGCGCACACCTGTTAAAGATCAACGCCGCCGGGCAGTTTGCCCGGCTCAGTGCGCCCTGTGCCGGATAACGACAGGAACTATGCGCGCAGTGTGCTATACTTGACATCGAAAGCTGCTGGGACAAGGAGAGGTGCGCATTGAGATGGATTTACCGTCTGGAGTATAAACTCGGGCGCAGGTTCGGAATCCCGAACATTATGCTTTATATTACCGGTACCATGCTGGCGGTCTATGCCCTTTCGCTGATCGCCATGCCCGGGCTGGTCAGCTTTATGAGCTTTTCACGTGCACATATTCTGGCTGGCGAAGTGTGGCGGGTGGCCACTTTTGCGCTGGTACCGCCGCTTTCCGGCCAGCCGCTTTTTGTTTTGCTCTCGCTCTTTGTCGCTTACCGAATCGGTTCCAACCTCGAGTACACCTGGGGTACGACCCTGTTTAACATGTATTTTTTCCTGGGGGTCATCGGCGCGGTCATCGCGGGATTTATCAGCGGCTTTGGGACGAACAGCTACCTGCTACTCTCGCTCATCCTTGCCTTTTGCTATATGAACCCGAACGCGACGTTCCTGCTTTTTTTTATCCTGCCGGTCAAGGCGAAGCACATTGCGCTCTTTAACTGGGCCTTTTATGTCTTAGCCTTTATACAGGGAGATTTTCCGGCGCGGGTGGCGATTATCTTCTCGCTGCTCAACTTCTTTCTGTTCTTTGGCCCTGAAGTATGGCGCACAATGCGCCAAAACTATGAGAGCGCCAGGCGCAAGCGGAATTATCATAAAAACTGGGGGAACAACAACCCTTGGCGGTAAAAGCGCTGCCAGTCATCATGGACGATAACAGGAAGCCCCCGCCGCATTCACTGCGGCGGGGGCTTTGTGATTATTCGTCTTCTAAAATTCGCTCGAGCCAAATGGTGGCCACGTTTAGCGCATCGTACAGGTTGTTTTTCTCGGTCCGCTTTTTGATTCGTTCCTGCGGCTTTTGTTCGGGGTCGGTGGCAATGATCTGTACATTCACCTTTGTGGGCAATTTCAGATCAGCGAAGTCCTTTGTTTCCACAATCATCAATACGGCCACATATTCGTCCGCCATGTCGCCATAGTACATTGTATTTCCATCACGCACCAAGGGCTTGCCCTTGTACGTGAGCATCTTTTTGGTATTTTCTTTGCCCATTCTCATCATCCTTCCTTGCTCAAAGAATAAGTATACCACAGTTCGCGCCGGATGTATACACTTTGCTAGACTATTTTTATCGCCCAGGCCGGGCAGACACTCGAGCAGTACCCGCAAAGGATGCATTTTTCATGTGCGCAGACGGCGATTTCCCCGCCCAGCGAGAGCGCGCCCTGCCCACAGCGGGGGACGCAGCTGCCGCAGTTTTCGCACCAATCGTCGATGTGCAGCCGCCGCACTTTGCCGGCCAGCACAGCCCTGGTCTCGTGTGAAAACCCGCGCCCCTCAAAGAAATCGACGTTTGCGTCGATCTCATCCATACTCTGCATCCCGACGGCCACACTGTGCAGATAGGGCAGTGAGAGCGCGTAGTCAAGACATTCCTCAGCTTTTCGGAAGAGGTTCCCGCCGCCCAGTGCCTTCATCCCGAAAGTGCCTATCCCCGCGCCAAAAGCGTCAGCCACCGCGTCTTCCATCTCTTTTCGCGTTCCGTCCACGATGCCCAGGCCGTCCAGGTTGATCAGTGGGTGCAAAACATCCAGCCCGGCCTTGATTGCCCCGGCCACCCCCGCGACGTGGTGGGTGGAAAGCCCGACCGCCCCGATCTTTCCTTTTGCTTTTTGCTCGAACAGATAGTCAAGTGCTTCTTTGTGGCCGCGCAGGGTATGCTCGCTTTCCTGCTCGTGCAGGAGGAATAAGTCGATGTAATCGCGGTCTAATTCGCGCCGCGCCTGTTCGAACGCCTCAGTGGCCGTGGTTATGTCGTAAGCGTAAGTCTTGGTCGCGATCACAACGTCGGGCTGCCCGGCGCGTCTAAGCCCCTCACGGATATAGGGATAGGTCTCATACAATTGGGCGGTGTCGAAAAAGTTCAGCCCGCGCCCGATCCCGTGGGCAATCAATGCGGCGCCTGTATCCAGATCCAGATTCGCCTGCAGCGGACCAAGGGTCAGTGTGCCGAAACAAAGCCGGCTGACCGAGATCCCTGTCCTGCCTAAAACTACCTGCTCGATGACTGTCTCCCCCTAAAAAACGTACAGACATGGACAAGAGGCGGTCGGCCCGACCGCCTCCAAATAATATGATTTTATTGCCCGGCTTCGCCCAAATAGTTTTTGACCAGCGCGTGTAAGAGGTCGTCCCGGTCAATGCGACGGATCAGGCTGCGGGCGTTGTTGTGGGTGGTGATGTAGGTAGGGTCTTCAGAAAGGATATAGCCGACAATCTGGTTGATCGGGTTGTATCCTTTTTCTCGCAGCGCATCATACACCTGCACAAGCAAATCCCGCATCTGGCGGTCTTTGTCCTCGTGTATCGAAAAGCTAATGGTCGGCTCCTGCCTCATCCTCTCACCCCGATTCTTGTTATTTCATTCATCATACACCAAATCTTGCGCTTTTGCAAGAGCAAGAACCTGTCTTCATAAACGAAGTGTGTCGATACGGCAGAAAAAGCGCTGTCGCAGCGATGCCTGAGCGGTGAAGACAGGCTCTAAGATGTGACAGCTGTCCCGGCCGGCGACAGAAAACGGTTGACATTTATCCCGTTACGGTGTACATTAAATGCGGTTGACAATCCCAATGGCAGGAGTGATCTTTATGATACGCGCGGCAGTGGTCGGATACGGAAACATAGGGCGCTTTGCGGTAGAGGCGGTTAACGCCGCACCCGATATCGAGCTGGCGGGCATCGTCCGCAGAAAAGCGGGAGATAAAGAAATGTTTGACTTGCCGGTTGTGGAGGACGCTTCATCGCTTGGCAAGATCGACGTAGCGCTGCTCTGTGTGCCCACCCGCAATGTGGAGGAGACGGCAATATCCTACCTCGCGAAAGGGATATCCACTGTTGACAGCTTTGATGTACACAGTGAAATCCCCGCCCTCCGCCGAAAGCTGGATGGGGCGGCCAAAGCCGGAAACGCGGCCGCTGTCCTCTCGGCCGGGTGGGATCCGGGCAGTGACAGCGTGATCCGCGCCTTGCTTGAGGCCTGTGCGCCAAAGGGAATCACATACACAAACTTTGGCCCAGGCATGAGCATGGGCCACACAGTGGCCGCCAAAGGCAAGGATGGGGTGGCCGGCGCACTGAGTATGACCATCCCGACCGGGACTGGTGTACATCGCCGAATGGTGTATGTACAGCTAAAACCGGGCGCCAATCTCGAAGAGGTCACCGCGCTGATCAAAGCCGACCCCTACTTCTCAAATGACGAGACCCATGTGATTGCGGTGCCGGATATTGACGCGCTGATGGATATGGGTCATGGGGTAAGCATGACCCGCAAAGGGGTTTCGGGCAAGACCGACAATCAGATGTTCGAGTTCAGGATGCAGATCAACAACCCGGCCCTCACCTCACAGGTGATGGTTTCCTGCGCGCGGGCGGTGGTTCGCCAAAAGCCGGGCGGGTACACAATGATCGAACTGCCGCCGGTTGACTTTCTCCCCGGTGAGCGGGAAAGCTGGGTGGCAAAGCTGGTATAATGTCTACCGAAGCGCGTGAACATTATACGGGTTTCTATGACCGCGCCTACGGCGATGGCCAATTATACCATGGCTACGCTCATGGTATAATAAACTCGCCCCGGTTGTCTTCGCATAAAGAAGGCAGCCGGGGCGAGGTGATATGTCCGTTTTAGTGTCGTGGGGAGTCCTTGACGAAATTCAGGGCATGTACGATTTTTACAGTCAGGTCAGCGTGCTTGTCCTGTGCATTTTGGGGCAGCTGCGTGAGGATTTCGCCCTTTCGGGTGGTGACATAATGAGGCGGCAGGTCATTTAAAACCAATGCACAAACGTCGGTCAAACACTTGTTGCAGGTACACATTTCCAGATACTTTGCCATAGACAACACGTTTTGCTTGACCAGATCTTCGTATGCGTTGACTATTACGTAATCCTGCGTTTCTTGATTAGAGCCGTCACCCGGTTTGTGGTCAAACTCTATCATAGACACACCGCCTTTTACACTAAAAATAAGCCACCGGTCGGCCGGGAACATCTGGTGTCATTATAGCATCAATCTGTTCACTTTACAACCACTTTTTTGGGTGAAAATCTATGTGAGTTTTGAAAACACAATATTGAAGACGTTGGCTGGCTGGACTATTTCCCATTATAGGGAGGGGAAATATGAGAAGACTTACCGCAATACTGATTGTTTTGATTTTGTTAGCGGGATGTGGCCGGGTGCGGGTGGAAGAAACCCTGACCCGCACTGATTTTATGCTGGATACATTTGTGACCATAATCCTGTACGGCTCGACCGACGAGCTGGCGCTGGCCGGAGCCTTTGACCTTGTCCGCGGCTTTGACCACATGATGAGCCGGCACACATCGCACAGTGAGCTCTATCAGCTCAACCACGCGGGGGGGGCGCCGGTTGAAGTTTCGGATGACCTTGCCCGGCTGCTCGCGGCTGCTCTGGAATACTCGGCCGCTTCAGGCGGAGCTTACGATTTAACCATTGCGCCTATGATGGATTTGTGGTTTCGCGACCGGGGGATCGAAGAAGCTGAGGCCGGCCGCCGGCCGCCGACTGTCACCGAGCTGGCTCAGGCGCTTGCGCTGGTTGATTATCGCAATGTGCAAATAGACGGGAACACGGTCAGGCTGGACCACGGCGCGATGATCGACCTTGGCGGGATCGCCAAAGGCTACATTGCGGATGCAGCCGGGCAGTATCTGCGCGAGCGCGGTGTGCCCGGCGCAATCATCAATTTAGGCGGCGATATCCTGGCTGTCGGCGAGCGCCCGGGTGGCAATGCCTTTCGAATTGGGATACGAAAGCCGTTCGAAGACGCGTGGGATATACTGGGTGTGGTCGAAGCCAGAGATCTGGCCGTGGTTACTTCCGGGGTGTACGAGCGCTACTTCATTTACGGGGATGTGCGCTACCATCACATTATAGACTTGCGCACAGGGATGCCGGCCGACAATGGGCTGGCCTCGGTCAGCGTGGTTTCTTCCAGCGCTTTGGAAGCGGACGCGCTGAGCATAATCGCCTTTTTGTTGGGGTTAGAGGCGGGGATGTCCATGATCGAGCGGACACCGGGTGCCGAGGCCCTCTTTATTCAAGAAGACGGCCAGGTTATCATGACTTCAGGGTTTGAAGAAATTTTCACATTTTCATGAACGCGAAAACTATTGCAATTGCGCTGACAATGGGGTATAGTGTTGAATGATGCAGGATAAGGGGAGGGGCGTTTGCTTATGCGGGCAGCCACAGTTGGGCGCAGCACCAACGAGACGCAGATTAAAGCAACCATAAATTTAGATGGCACCGGCACCGGCAAAGTCGAGACCGGCATCGGCTTTTTCGACCACATGCTGGTCAGTTTTGCGCGGCATGGGCTGTTTGACCTTGAGCTGCACTGCGCGGGCGACCTTGAGGTAGATACCCACCACACCGTCGAGGACGTGGGCATTGTCCTTGGTGAGGCAGTCAAGCAGGCGCTCGGCGACAAAGCCGGAATCAGGCGGTATGGCAGCTGTCTCCTGCCGATGGATGACGCGCTCATTCTCTGTGCCCTTGACCTTTCCGGCCGGCCATATCTGGAGGAGGACCTAAACCTCGGCACACAAAAGATTGGGGATATGGACAGCGAGATGCTGCTTGAATTCTTTTACGCGTTCAGCTATAGCGCAGGGGCTAACCTGCACTTCATCCAACATCGGGGCAAAAATGCGCACCACATTGCCGAAGCTTGTTTTAAGGCGTTTGCCAAAGCGCTGGACGCGGCCACTTCTTATGAGCCAAGAACAAAAGAAGTCTGGTCGACCAAGGGCGTACTGTGACCTGAATTTTACTTTAAAAAATCGGAAAAATAGATGTGCTGGGATCTGCCTGTAATTGTCGGTGCTATAATTTAGCCACAAAACACAGTCTGTTCAAATCGACATAAATTCATACACCAAGCACATGAAAACATTTCTTGTCGGTTTTTAAGGTAAAAAGTTGCTTAGTGTTATAATGTGCTTAAAAGCATTCAATCAATCAACGGCATTTCTGTGTGTCTAAAAAATTTCTTTATGTAAAGCGAAAATGGAGATGGTGTGACTTGTGTATGACTAGAGCGTGATAAGATTCAAGCTAGTAATGTTGCAAAAACGACCACTTAAGGCAAAAAGAAACACTTGTTTTCTTGGCTTATGTAATGTATAATGGGGAAGAATTAAAGCTGAAACACGTGCGAAACACCTTGTCTTTCTGGGGCAAGAAGTACGAAAGAGATTTTTGAGGAGGGTTCGTTAATGAAAAACTTTAAAGTAGCAAAGAAGCTTATGGTGGGCTTTTTGATTGTGATCGTGTTTGCGGTTATAATCGGCACTGTAGGCATCATCGGTATGATGCAGATCAACAGCGGCAGTGACGACATCTTTTATAATCAACTGGTACCGATCAACGAGATGGGTTTCGCGCAGGAATACTTCCAGCGTATGCGGGTTCAGATTCGCAATATAGCAATCAACAGCGGTGACACCGCCGCGGTGAATCAGTTTGCAGCTCTGTTCGAAGAAAGAGAAGCGAACTTCCTCTTACACTTCAACGAATTCAGGCCTTTCCTCGTTACTGAGACGGGCATCCGCGCCGCCTATGAGATCGAAGTTCTGTTTCGCGACGAATTCATGCCGGGCATCCGAGAGGTTATCGCCGGTGCCAGAGCCGGCCTGCCCACTCATGAACTGATGGATATTATGGCAAGCACAACCTTGGCGGCCGACCAAATCTCCGCCCAATTGGCCAACATCATGGAACTGCGCCTCAATGCGGCCGAATCGACCGCAGTTAGCAACGCAAATCTTTACCTGACCCTGTTGATCGCGACCATTATCCTGCTGATTGTCGCGGTTGTCATATCCGTACTCCTTGCCCTTTACATCTCCGGCCTTATCAGCAAGCCACTTGCGCCGCTGGCCACATTCTTTACCCGCGCGGCCGAAACCGGGGACATTCTTTTCGACAAGAGAGAACAAGAAGCTGTCGACCGTTATAAAGAAAACAAAGACGAGATCGGTCAGCTTTCGAGTGCAATTTCCGACTTTATGCACGAGATCAACCACGAGATGAATATGTTATCTCAGGTTGCGGACGGCGATTTGACCATAAGCCCCAATACCTTATCGGATAAAGACATGGTTGGTAAGGCGCTCAGCAAGGTTGTCGACAACCTGAACAACATGTTCAGCGAGATCAACGTGGCTTCCAACCAGGTTTCTACCGGTTCTCAGCAGATCGCCGACGGCGCACAGACACTTGCCCAGGGTTCAACCGAGCAGGCTGCCACTGTAGAAGAGCTTTCGGCTTCGACCAGCGAGATCGCAGATCAAACCAAAGCCAACGCGGAAATGGCCAACAAAGCCGCCGACCTGGCTGGTACCATCAAGGTCAACGCCGAGAAGGGCAGCCGCCAGATGGACGAGATGGTCACCGCCGTAAACGAGATCAGCGCAGCCAGCCAGAGCATCAGCAAAGTTATCAAAGTCATCGACGACATTGCGTTCCAGACCAACATTCTTGCGCTTAACGCTGCTGTTGAGGCCGCGCGCGCCGGTCAACACGGCAAAGGTTTCGCGGTTGTTGCCGATGAAGTTCGCACACTGGCCGCCAAATCCGCAGAAGCCGCTAAAGACACCGGTGTGCTCATCTCCAACTCGATGGAAAAAGCCGAACACGGCGCACGTATCGCGAAAGATACCGCTGACAGCTTGATTGAGATTGTTTCGGGCATCAACGAAAGCACTGAGATCATCAGCGATATCGCAAGGTCGTCCGAAGTGCAGTCGAGCGGGATTACGCAGATCAACAGCGGCATAGACCAAGTGGCAACCGTTGTTCAACAGAACAGCGCTACCGCCGAAGAGAGCGCGGCCGCCGCCGAAGAGCTGAGCAGCCAATCGAGCATGCTTGAAAGCTTGATCGCCCAGTTTAAACTCAAAAACGCCGGCGGCAGATCGGTCAGCCACGCGCCCAGCGCATCCGCGGCCTCTGCCAACACCGGGTTCTCGATGGACGCACACAGCAAATATTAAAACCACAAAAAAAGCCCGCCATTAGGGGTGGTGACGTAAAACAAGTTAAGATGTGAGAAAATCGGTGTAGCGTAAAGCTACGCCGATTCTCTTGTGGCTGATAAAGCAACTGTGCATTAGATTCTGAAATTCCTCACCACAAGTGTATCAAGGATTATCCCGAACTTGAGGAATACATGAAAGACCTGTTCGGCAAGCAACGTGATATTGTGGACAAGATGAAACCTGTTCGCGAAAAGTTGGAAACCGCTGCTCGGCGCTTAACTCGCTATGAAGATTATAAAAAGCGCAAGGCGAAGTATGATACCTATATCAAAGAATACAACGCGCAAAAGCCGTGGAAACAAAAAGCGCTCTCTTTCGCGCGATCGATGATGGAGATTAGATTGCCATTACTTATTGCACACCCCGCCGAGAAGAACTACAATATCCATAAATCCTTGCAAAATTCACAAGATTTGGATTGATTTCTTCCATGATTTCTGAAACAATTATCACGGCACGGCACGGCACGGCACGGCACGGCACGGCACGGCACGGCACGGCACGGGCTAACTCCGTCTGTTTGTCATGCAGTAAAGAGTAAACTATAGGCGCCTGCTTTGCCCGCGCGGGTAAGGCGGCCGCCTTTTTGCGTTTACGCAACGAAGAGGAAACAAAATGACAACCACAAAACTAACCAAGCGAATCCTTGCGATTATCTTGACCCTTGCGCTACCCTCGGCGGGGTGAGCGTCATCGCCTCGGCGGACACCGCGAACGGCGACTACCTTGAGCCGGAGGAAATAACGGCAGCCTACAGCGTGGGCGAGGGACAAGAACCAGCGCCCACCGACGGCGACATAAACGGCGACCCAGCTGAACTCACAGAGGGCGAAACGGGCGAACCCACGGACGAAACGGTAGGGCAGATTGCCACGCCAAGCGATTTGCCGCCGATGGAAACGCAGACCACAACCCCTGCGGTGTTGAGAGTATTAAGCGTACCCATCGCACCATTGGTATTTACCACTTACGCTGCTTGCAAACCGAAACCGAAGCAGCAAGCGGTAACGCTATAGTGCAACTTACCCCAAATTTAACAGCCACGTTCGAACTTGTAATTGGGTGCAGCCTTACCCTTGACCTTGACGGCTTCGACCTTGGCATAAGTACGGAATTCGGTCAAAACAGCATAAATATCCTCCCCGGATTTACCTTTGCCATTATTGACAGCAGCGGTACGCTTAACGTCTCCAATAACGGCTTGGGTAGTTCAAACGGCAATCATGCAGGTATAAACACAACAGGTGCTACACTGCATATTGACGGCGGTACTACAGTTGCACAAGGGGGCATTCAGGCAGCAGGTATTGGAGACAGCCAAGGCAACGGCGGCCCTGGCTCTCCAGGTGCTGGTGGGCCAAGCGGCGACATTTCCGTTAGCGGCACACCCACCATTAACGCCACAGGGGGCGGCAATGCGCCGGCTATTGGCCCGGGCAGCGGTTCGGGAGGTCTTGGCACACTGGGTACAATCAATGTCACAGGCGGTATATTTAACACAACTCCGAGTCCCCACTATAACATTTAATCCGCAAGGCGGCACACGTCAACATAAGCAACGCAGGCGGTAACGTGGCAATCGTGCTGTCAAACGATGCGTTTGCAGGAACACTTACCTCCCCCGCTACATGGATAACCAATCTTCCGGCGGGCATGACACAGACCCGCACCTGATTTCTGTCTAGCCATTTTACCATAACACGGCTTTGCACAAAATTCAACACGCCGGGCTGTCGGCTTTTTAGTATTTGCAAGTATTTGTTGGAATACACCCCAAAAACAAAAAGCCATGCAACCATACGGTTTTGTGGCTTTTCGGCAGTTGGCAGAGGGAGTTGCTTTGGTGTTGACGATACTACCCGGGCTTTCGTATTCTGTAGCAAACCCCCTGCTGTTGGCCTTTAACCAGCAGGGGGCAATCGTTGTCGGTTATCTAGATCGGGTAAATCTCTTTATTTCTTCGGCTATCGTTTGGGCGCGGTCGATCAAAGCGTAGTGGGCGCAGCGCTCGAGAACGATTTTTTCTTTCTTGCCGGTAAAGGCCTCGAATGTCTGGTCAGCGCTGTCCCGGGGAAGGAGCAGGTCGCTGTCCCCCCAAAACCAAAGAACCGGGCAGGTGATGGCATTGATTTTTCCGTTGCCGGGTACAATGTCTCTTGCCTGTGTTGAGATGTTAAAGTTGTCAAGCGCCCAGTAGATGTCTATACAGCATCTTTGTTTAAACAAAGCTTCGGTCAACTCGCGGCCTTCCTGCTCGCTTGGCTTGCTCACATTAAAGACCGCGTAGGCTAGGCGCTCCATCATGGCTGCGTGGTTTTTGTTTTCTAACATCGCCAAAATCGGGCCGACAAACCGGGGGTCTTTGGCCATTTCTGCTTTTGACGCAAAGTGGCTGCCGGAAATGATCTGAAAGCGCTCATCGCATTTGGGCACCGGCCAACCCTTGTAAGAAACGGCAGCGATCATGATCAAGTTTTCGACCAGGTCGGGATGGTTTGCCGCAAGGGTCATCAGTACCGCGCCGCCGGTCGACCAACCGGCAAAAGATGCCTTTTTGATCTTCATAACCCGGCAAAAATCCGCAATGTCCTCGCTCAACTCGTCTAGGGTGTCAAAGCGATTATGGTAACTCGAATCACCAAAACCCCGCATATCGACATTGTAAATGTGAAACTGATCACCTAACAGCGGCATAAGCGGCTCCATATGCCGGGAGGAAGAGAGTTGCCCATGCAGTAGTATGAGGTTTTTTTCGCCGCTTCCGGCCTCGCGGCAGAAGAGCGTTTCGCCGTTTGTTAGCTTTGCTTGCCCGGATTTTATGTTCATGCTCATAATAGAACACTCCTTTGATTATTACGGGCGAACAGAGGATATCAATGTCGATGTCCTCTGTTTAAAGGTCGCTAATTTTACGAGTTAAGATACCTGGCTTAACAGGTAGTCAAAGCTTCTCAGCCCGTCCACTTCTGACCAACCGGTGGGCGAAGTCATGTCAATTTCAAACAGGCTCATCTCTTGGGTACCCATCCGCGCGCCGTTGGCGTAGTCAACCACGCCGCCGAAGGGAATGGTAATGGGTGCTTCTTCCATCGCGTCTCTAAAAGATTCCCAGGTAACCGGTTGACCTTCTAACCGGCGCAAACCCTCAACAAAGAAGTGGGCGCCGATCCAGCCTACATGGGCAAAGCCGTTCATTGAATAGTCACCCAGCCACTCAGAAGCCGCTTCCAGGTTGGCCAGCCGCTCACCCTCGTAGTTCAGCCAGCCGGATGCGTACAGTTGGAAGAGGCCGTCAATGTCGTCAGCTACCTGTTCGGCCAGGGTGATAACGGTGTTGATGTAGGTGGTGATGGCGGGAACGGTCATATTTTGCGCGGCCAGCTCTTTGACCACTGTGGGCATGGTGGCCTGTGCCGCCGCGACCACAATAAAGTCAACATTCGCGCTGTTGATGGCCGTAACCGCCGCGCTTACGTCAGAGGCGCCCGGCGCGATCTGCTGAACGGTCAGCGGAATGCCCATTTCGTTTGCCTGAGCCTGTACACCCCTGAAGAGGTCCATCCCGGCCTCGTCACTGGTATAGATAATCCCCATGCTCTGGGCGTCAAAGTCTGCGATTCCGCGGACAACCATTACCCGACCCTCAGTGATATACAAAGGCTGGATGGGGAAGATGTTTGCGCCTTCATAAAGAGTTTCGGCGTTTTCAAAGTAAAGCTGGCCGATTGCGGTGGCAAAGTAGACCGCCGGCATACCGATGGCCATCAAGTCTTCGAGAATGGCAGCGGTTGGGGCCGCGCCAAATTGCCCGACATAAGCAAACACTTGCTCATCTTCGGCAAAGGAGGCAAAAGCTGCCCGCGCGCGAACCGGATCCATCTCATCGTCGGTGTGGATAAACCGGATGGTGCGGCCGTCTATCCCGCCGCCCGCGTTTACCATATCGAAATATGCCTGAATGCCCACGTTAAGCGGATGCCCGGTGGTAGCGAAAGGCCCCGAAACCGCCGAGCTGTTCGCAACCAAAATTTCAGTGTCGGTCACACCTTGGGCATTGGCGCTGCTTCCGGTTTCGGTTGCGCCACCACATGCGGTCACAGAAAAGATAAGACTCATGGCCAGAAGTACTCCTAACAGTTTTTTCATTTGGTGCTCCTTTCATTATATCACATGAAATTGTTTTTTGTAGATTTTTCTGATGTTAATGCCCGCCTAAATATGCGTCAATCAGCGCCTTGTCTTTGATCATATCACCGGCCTTTCCCTGCGCCGATACTTTTCCTACATTTAAAACGTAGGCGTAATCGGCTATTTTTAAAGTTTGTAATGCGTTTTGTTCTACAATGAGGATGGTTGTGCCCTCCTCGCGTATTCCTTTGATGACCTCAAACAGGTCGCGGACGATCAGCGGCGCAAGACCGAGGGATGGCTCGTCGAGCAGTAGCAGCTTTGGGTTGCTCATCAGCGCCCGCCCGATGGCCACCATTTGCAGTTCCCCGCCCGAAAGGGTGACTGCCGTCTGGTTTTTGCGCTCTTTTAAGATTGGAAAGTACTTGTGTACCCGCTCTAAACAGCTTTGGATGACTTTTTTATCCTTGAGTACAAAAGCGCCAGACATAAGGTTTTCGTGCACGGTCAGGTCGCGAAAAGCCTGCCGACCCTCCGGTGACTGAGCAATGCCTAACCTTGCGATTTTTTCCGGCCGCATTTTTGCTATCTCCTTGCCGAAAAAAGTTAGGCTACCGGCTATCGGGGCTACAAGCCCGGAGATTGTGCGCATGGTTGTGGTTTTACCCGCGCCGTTCGCGCCCAAAAGGGAGACAATAGAACCGGGCGGCACTTCGATGTCAATTCCCTTGACCGCCTCAATTGCCCCGTACCGAACTTTTAATCCCTTGATAGAAAGGGCGGACTGGCTAGTCAACGTCGCTTTCCTCCTCTCCCAGGTAGGCTTCTTGGACATGTTTGTTCTTTTGGATTTCAGCCGGTATGTCACAGGCTAAGTATCTGCCAAAGTTGATCGCACAAACCCGGTCACAAATGCCCATTACCAGCCGCATATCGTGCTCGACCAGCAGGATGGCCAGGTTGTACCGGTCCCGAATTTGTTTGATGGTTTCGGCGAACTGTAGCGTTTCACCGTCGTCCAGCCCGGCGGCCGGTTCATCCAGGATAATAATGCGCGGTTTGGTCATCAATGTGCGGGCCAGCTCAACTTTTTTAAGGACCCCGTAAGACTGCCCCCCCGCGGGTACATCCCGCAAGTTTAAGATTCCGAGTACCTCTAAAATTTCTTCTGCCCGCGCAGCCATCTCCCGCTCGTCCCGCTTAGCGTTCGGCAGGCGAAGAATTTGGGATATAACGGAGGATTTATACTCGGTGTGTGCGCCCAACAAAAGGTTGTCAAGCAGCGAAAGCTCGCGGATAACCTCAACGTTCTGGAAAGTCCGCACCAGCCCGAGGCTGATAATGTCGTGTACTTTTTTGCCCACCAGATCTACGACCTCTCCGCGGTTGGTTCGGAATAAAATCTCACCGCCATCCGGCCGGTAAAACTGTGTGATGCAGTTAAAGACGCTGGTTTTGCCCGCGCCGTTCGGCCCGATCAGCCCGAAAATCTCTTTTTCGTGAACAAGAAAAGATATGTCGTCAACCGCCTTTAGGCCGCCAAAGCTGATTGACAAATTAGAGACTTTTAGTATTTCTTTCTCCCGCAGGAGCGCATTCATCTGGCTTGACACTTTTTTGTCCACCGCCTTTATTATCGGAGTTTTAAGCCCGCCCGGTTTTTTTGATCAGCTTGCCTATGTCGGTAAAGATGCTAACAATTCCCCGGGGGTAAAGCAGGACGACGATCACAATGACAATTCCGTTAAAGACAAAAGAAACCCCCGGAATATCCCCGATAATCGGCAACCGCACCAGGATGAGGCTGGGAATCCCAAACACAACGAACGCCCCGAGCAAAGTACCGTAAATCGAGCGCAAACCGCCGATGATAACCAGCGCTAGAATATTCAGTGACAGCCCCCATCCCCAGATATCCGGGTGGGTAAAGCGGACAAAGTGTACGTACAAAACCCCGGCCAGCGCCACCAGTCCGGTCGAAACCGCAAAGGCAAACAGCCGGTAACGCAATATGTTAACCCCCATCGCCTGGGCGGCGACTGTACTTCCCCGCATGGCGTGTAAGGCCCGGCCCGGGCGGCTGTGTACAATGTTGTGGGTGAGAATCATGGCTAAAGTCAGCGCAACCGCGATCAGGACAAAGGTGCCGTTGCGATCCAAACTCCAGACCCCGAACAGGGTCGGGTAATTTACCCGCATCCCGGCAAAACTGTTGGTAAAGCCGACCAGCTCTTCAAACGACCGCCTGAGCACCTCGCCCACCGACAGGGTGGCGATGGCTAGGTAAATTCCCTCAATCCTAAAAGAAACCAGGCCGACAAACAGGCCAAGCAAAACCGGAACGGCAATCGAAATAAGCAGGGTAATCTCAAACGGAAAGCCCAAATTCATGGTCAGGTAGGCGGCTATATAAGCGGCGAACCCCATAAATCCGGCCGTACCCAGTGAAATCAGCCCCGAATAACCGAGCAGTATGTTGATTCCCAGCCCGGCTACGCTGTAAATAAGGATGCTGCCAATCAGGATGACAACCGCACTGCGCAAAAGGCCAGCCGTTGCCAAAAACGGAATGGTCGCCACCAAAACCCCAATGATCACATACCGGGTGCGGGGGTCTTTTAAAAGCAAGCTGATCGCTTTGTTTTTTTCCATTATCTTTCCTCGCCTTTCTGCAAATGCATTTGGCTAAACCTTTTTCACAGTGGCCCTGCCTACCAGGCCGTGTGGGCGGATGGCTACAAAGGCAAAAATCATAAGGAACAAAATCTGCTCACCCCAGACCGAGGATACGTAAAAGAGCAAGATATTGCGGGTAATACCGATGATATAGGCGGCGATAACCGGGCCGTGAAAGGTCTGAAACCCGCCCAATACACAGGCCATCAGCGCAAAGACATGTACGCTATCCATCAAAGTTAAGGTAACGGTGGTGGAGGGGACAATCATAATTCCGGCCATACATCCCAGCGCACCCGCCGCCGCCCAAGAAAACATGGTGACGTTTTTGATCGGAACCCCCAGCATTTGGGCGATCTGTTCGTTGGAAGCGGTTGTGCGAATGGCCAGCCCCAGCTTGCTTTTTTGTAGCATAAAGAAGAGGGCAACCGCAACCACAAGGCCGATCATAATGTTCAGCAGCCCGTTATAAGACAGAGAAACGCCGCCCATCTCAATAGAGCCCTGGGGAATAAACCGCGGAAAACTCAAAAGCTCGATCCCGAACAGGATAGGGGTGATTCCTAAAAGAATCATCAAGATCCCCAAGCTGACAATCTGTTTTGAAATGGGGGAAAGGCCGTCGGCGTGCCGCAGGGCAACCACGTCGATCAGCGCGCCCAACAACAGGGCCGCAACAATCGCACCGGCCGCCGCCAGATAAACGGGAAACCCCCAGCTCCAAAAGAGAAAGGTGGCAATGTATGTACAAAACATCCCTATCGTGCCTTGGGCAAAGTTGAGGATTCGGCTGGTGCGAAAAATTAGGATAATCCCCATCGCTGCCAGCGCGTATATACTGCTGGTCTCCAGGCTGCGCACAAGCAGCTGTAAAAACGTTACCAAGTTGCCCCCTCCTGACCATTAAGCCAACGCTTACTTTTATCTAATTTTAACATAACGTACAGGTGAAATAAATGTTTTTAGCGAAAATGTCAATGACAAACCATTTTGTCACGACCGATGACAAAATGGTTGTCTTTTCTCATATCTTTGATATAATGGTGGTAGCCGCCACAAAAAACCGTGGATGGAAGGAGGGGGAGCCGGTGACCTTTGCCGAAAAGCTGGATTTTCTGTTGGGGCTGACCAATACAAAAAACAGCTCGATCGCGCGCTACACTTCCCTTGACCCCTCTTACGTCAGCCGTTTGCGCAGGGGTGAACGTTGCCTGCCCAAAAACGACAGCAACATCGAGCTAATGGCCAATTACTTAGCCGACAAATGTAAGACCGTCCCCCAGCTAAGTACCCTGCGCACAGTCATTAAAAACGAGGCGATCAACAACCAGATCACAGCCGAAAAGCTCAGTCAGGTGCTGCTTGTCTGGTTTCGTGACAGCCCGTTTGAAAAATCGACTACTGTGAGCAATGTCAGCAACATCCTCACCGACTTAACCTGGCTTTCGGTCAGCTCGCCCTATCCCGCCTCTAAAAACGAGGTGATGGTCTACTATGGGGTAGAGGGCAAACAGCAGGCAACCATCGCGCTTTTTAATATGATGCTCTCGCAGGAAAAGCCGGGCACGCTGCTACTTTACAGCGACGAAAGCACTGAGTGGATGATCGAAAACCCGACTTACTACAATACCTGGCAATCCCTGCTTTCTCAAATCATCCGACAGGGGAATGTGATCAAGGTCATTCACAAAGTCAGCCGGGACATTGACGAGATGCTCGGCGTCATTCGGCTTTGGCTGCCCTTTTATATAACCGGCGCCGTTCAGCCCTACTACTACCCAAAACTGCGGGACGGGGTCTATAAGCGGTCGTTGACCATTGCGCCGGGGGTAGCGTCCATCGTGTCTACCTCGGTGGGGGATGCCACCGACAACGCCGCCAACCTCATGATGACTGACACCCCCACCGTAAACTCGTTCAAAGAGGAGTTTTACAGCTACCTAGCGCTTTGTAAGCCGCTGCTCAACATTTTTTCGGCTGCGCGGCAAGAAAACGCGCTGGCCACCATCCGCCAGTTTGGCCATTCCCACCTGCCCTCAATCGAAAAGAGCACCGGGCTACCCATTATTACCATGCCGCCGCCTCTCTTTAAAAAAATCTGTGCGCGGGAGGGCTTGGCCGACAGCTTTTTCGAAACGTTCACACAGCTTAACAAAAACTTTCACGAAAAGCTAAAACACACATCCGTTTGTAATATTTTTAATCTGCCGCTCGACCTGGACACGGTCAGCCACTTGCTCATGCAGGGGTCTACCTTTTTCGCAGGTAAGCCGGTCTATTACACCAAGACAGAGTACCTGGCACATTTAGAAAATATGATCAAACTGTCTGCGTACTATGAGAACTACGAAATTGTTCCGCTGAGTGGTGGGGTCGAAGAAAACTACTCGCTGACCGTGGTTGAAGAGATGGGCGTGGTTGTCTTAAACGAAGAAAACCCGCCGGTCATCTTTGAAATTAGCGAAACCAATATGACCGCCGCCTTTTGGGATTACCTGATCAGTGTACGGGCCGGAGCCAAAAGAGCCGATCTTTCCGGGCAGCTGGACAAGTTGCTAAAGGGTTGTTGTGGTATGCTGTAGGCTTGGTGGGGCTACGCGCCCCGCACCCGCGGCCTCGTCCAAAGAACAGGATTTTTTTGTAGAATTTGGGTGGGGGATATGGTACAATCAATGATAAGGTGTTTTTGTTTTGCACGTTGTTCATGTATGTTGTGGGTGGCGTGACGACTTTATATAATGCGGTGATGGAATGGACAAAAATGAGTTTATGGATTTTTTAGACTTCCCCATTGAATGGTTGGATTTTGGTTTATATCCTGATGAATTGTTTGAGGAACAAATGTCGCAGATGCTAAAAGAGTTATCAGAGGAAGATAAAAAAGATAAACTCCATTTGAAAAAATATGGGCTTGGCTCTGAGCATTATAGATACGGTGCTTTTTGGTGGGTAGTAAAAAACATAGGGTATTCAGCCTTAGATAAATTAGAAGCAGTTATAGAAAAAGATATTGATGAACCGATGCGATGGGCGGCAATAAATGAGTTAGCTAAATTAAAGAAACAATGAAGTGCGTTATATGATTGCTTATTGGTAGAGTACATTTTTTAGGTGATACAAGGATTGTATGCAAGTGCAGACTGCTAAATATATATTTGTGGATTCTTCGAGGAAGTATGGTGAGATGAAAATATTTGGCAAATGGTTTGGTAAACCAATTATACATCATAGTGAGATAACAGAAGAAATGCTAAATTGGCCGAAAGCAGACATGATATTACCGGATAAGAATTTTTCTGATGAAGCTGTTGAGGTTTATTTTCATGTTCCAACAGAAGAAGCCGAGTTGCTTGTGAAAGACTTAATAACCATTCTTCATAAAATTGATGCTATGGTTCAGAGTTGCCCGAATACTGAATTTGAAATTGGTTACATAAACATTTATGATGATAACATGAAGGTTCGCTATTTCGGGCTAAAAGTCAATACGGAGTTTGATATTGAGGTTTACAAAGACGCAGAGCAATGGTATTGCTCAAGGCAGGGTGGAACTACATACAATCCGCCGAAGCGCATTTAACAATATTGGAGTAGAACCGTTAGATACAGGACGTTCGTGCCGTGGTCGTCGGCGGCATATTTATATTTTGGAGGTAAACTCATGAAAATATCTGAAAAATATATAAACGGACTCAAAGAAGCATATTTGAAAAATGGCGGGGATGAAGAATGGGAGCAATTTGAAAAAAATATTCATGGTGCAAGCGAGGAAGATATACTAAAACTGAAAGAACTATACCCCCATATTCCTGATTCTTTAGTGGATTTGCTTGGGTATGTTGATGGAACGTATTGGAGAACATACGGTAGCGAAACGGTTTCTTTGTTGGTTATTGGCTCTGATATAGAAGAGTATGGGTACTATCTTCTTTCCTCAAAAGAGATAATTGAAAATCAGAATATAGTGAGAGAGTATGCGCACTATTCAAGCTATGTCAACAGAGAATATGATGAGGTAAAAGTTGATGAGAAGATTATCGATAAATCAGATACCGTTAAATGGCTTCACTTTTCTGATTGTATGAATAACGGTGGCACATCACAGTTATTCATCGACTTTACCCCTTCTTCTAAAGGCAAAGCAGGGCAAATAGTAAGGATTGTTCATGACCCAGATAGCATCAAAGTTATTGCAGATAGCTTTGATGATTACTTGAAAATGCTAATGGATAGCGAATATGACTTCGTTAATGAAGATACTGTTTTTTAGGCATGGCATCATGACTTAAACGCAACTCGGCTAATAAGCATAACACCGTGTAACGTATCCAAAAACCCCACAGCGTAATATTGAGATTTTGAGCAACAGACCTTGATACCCCAAAGCAGCCAATGCGCCTTGGAGTATTTTGTGTCTACTCATAAAGCCAACAAGTATTGCCGCCAAACAAAGAAATAAACCCTATTTTACAGGCTTCTCTCATGTTTTCCATGCCCGAAGATAAAAAGGTCCTTGACAAATTGCCACAGGTAAAACGGCGAAAAGCATATTAATTTCCTGCGCCGCCCGCCTTGCCCCATTCGGTATCCAAGCCGTCCGTGACCTGCTTGCGGTGGATGAATTGGAGCTTGATACCCTCGGTGATGAAAAGACCGTGCTGTTTGTTATTATAAGCGATACCAACCCGACCTAGAACGTGTATTTGGAGGGCGGAAATAACACAACTAATGCTTATTTACCGAGTATGTCAATCTTCACTCTGTAATCAATCTCATCATCATTTGGGATATCAAAGAAATGATTGATGTCTTTTTCATTTGTTAATATATAGCCTAGAGTCTGTTGACATTAACTGATATAATAGCGATATGAAACTAAGAGAAGAGGATTACAGAGAAATAGCAGAGATATTCCCAATACAGCGCCGGAAATCGGAAATGAGCAACCTGGAAGT
>Ga0123352_10000829_pt1 | contig 38930 bp, 17 predicted proteins | sample TergutLab28metaG_FD_89700 | JGI IMG/M metagenome (GOLD analysis project Ga0123352, IMG submission 89700) | Labiotermes labralis P1 segment gut microbial communities from Petit-Saut dam, French Guiana - Lab288 P1 | ecosystem: Host-associated > Arthropoda: Insects > Digestive system > Gut ... | reverse complement strand
GTGGGTGGTGTGTGTCTGTGTGTGGGTGGTGTGTGCGTGTGTGTGTGTGTGTGGGTGGGTGTTGTGTGTGTGTGTGTGTGTGGTGTGTGTGGGTGGTGTGTCTCCACCCGAAATGAATGAACTCAAAATGTACTTACGAAATGGCGCAAAATTATTGAGTATGCATTATAGTTTTAGTTAAGTTCGAGTTTCTCAAAAGGCCCCAAATGCAAGGCAGTTTCAGCAGAACTAGGTCAGTTATGCCATGAAAGACTGTAGCTTTTCTTGTCGTCGGTACTGCGCAGTCCTGTGTCCTGTTTACACTACTTTACGTACGCAGTGGAAAGCTGCTATATTTATAGCAAGATTGATGAGATTAACCACTGAAACGTTTTCCTCTGAAGCCAATGGCTATAGACAGGCTTCACGAAAATATTACGTCAGCCTCACGTTCACTGCACAGATTACTCATATTTTTATCACGAATGTCCACACACGCAAAAACAAGGAACTTTTCATATTCCGAATACAAAACAAGCTTCGCTCTTCGACAGGCGTCAATCAATGCACACTGGCGACATTGTCTCTAACACACTAATAATCTTGTTCGGAGAGAGCTAAGCACTAGCAGGCACGTTGTTCCATTATAATGTCACGAAACGTGACATATTAAAACCGAGTCTGATTAATTGTCTCTTCTACACTAGCTTCAAAAGACGCTTAATATCTGTGGAACACTAGTGATTTATCTGAATTCCTGCGGAAACCCTCTGAAATAAAAGCTTCCTTTTTTGTGAGAAAAAATGAAAAGAAACAAAGTGTGAAACTGTATTTAAATAAGTAAAACATTTATGCGCATTTATAAAAATAATATTATTGCTGATTGAAACTGGAAAAAAAGCCAGAAAAAATTATGTATGAAAATGGGGAAGAAAATAAAAATGTAACTAAAAGTAATTAACTATTTTAATTACCAGTTTCATTATAAATGAAATGTGCTCGCGGAACCCCTGAAAACCGACGTCGGAACTCCATGATTCCGTGGAACACAGTTGGAATATCACTGTTCAAAAGGAAACAGCCTTTCGCTAGTGGAAGTACTCTGGATTTCTGAAACTCTACCTCTTAAATTGCAGTATTAAAGTGTCTGGTGTAAGCAATTTTTTGTAATACAGTGTTCAATTACGTCTTACTCTAATTCTGCCAACAAGACACTACCAAAGCGAACGCCATGCTTCCACACACGACGGTCTTTTTGCACTTCGTGAAGAAAGGATCATAATATCAAAATTTGATATATGGAACGAAATCTTCGACTGAAAAGTGGGACTGAATTAAATCCAAAACTTTTTGACAGTATTGCATTGCATAATTCTATAAAATTATATAATAAATAGATATCGTAACACGCACCAGAGTCTGACGGTTGATTCTCATTAATTAATACTTTAACGTACTTGTGGGTTGGAAAATCGCTCCAAAGATCACCGCAATATTCCAATCGTTGGATAAAGGTCTAATGCGGTGGTTACCGCGAACGGTTCCCAGGGTTTCAGTAGATAAACTTCTGTACTGCGATGTTGGAAATGTACTTTATATATAATCAAATAAATAATGTTTCGTAAATAATAATAGCGGAACTTCTTGAATTGGTGATATGTTTATTTCGTACGGCCGTCAGAATATCTGATTAAGAAACTCCCTGTGTCCACGAAGCGAGCGACAATCAGTTTCATTACAGTCAGATCAAACAATTCATTGTTACGTATGCTACTGCAATGTATTCGTAACTACCTAAAATCAGTTCCGAGATACAAGTTTTTAATCTTGGGTAACTATAATCCAGACAATCTACATTTACGTGAGGAAGGTTGGGAGGTCCGTGGTTATTTTTAGAAGGCAAACGAGATCCGCGAGTAGAGCAATCCCACCTCACGAGAATATGGAATCATTTTCCAACCGACTTCTCTCAGTATCTGTATTTACTGAAACATATATAAAGCCACATTTTCCTAAACTATCTTAAAGTGAAACACATGTTATTAAAAATTCTCAGAACTTGAACTCAACTGAAAGATTTTACCACTGCAATAAAAGTTAAACAGACGGCGGCTTTCATTTTTGTTCAGGGCAAGATAATTGAAATTTTTCATATTTTCAACTAGGTCGCAGAACACAAATAACACATACATGGCCATTAATTTGAATGAAAATTGAAAATTTTATTTATTTTCACACGAGGACTAGTACAGAATAAAAGTTTCCTTTAACAATTGACGAACTTATGCAGTTACACTGCAGATGTGTATTACGTTCAACTGTGTGTTCGAAAGGAAAAGAGGGAAGAAAGACTTTTTCAAACGATAGTCTAAAGAAGTGAACTTGTTATGTCTTTAAATTTTAAAATGACTGAAGGAACATAGGGTGCAGTATGACGATCGCTTCGCTGGAAATTTCTTTCAGCGCCATTTTAGATCTAAATATTTTACTGAGCACTCAGTTTGGAATACCATGCGTCTGTGATGTTGCACTTAAGTTTCAAACCAACGTAAAATTACAGTTTCATATATTCACATTTTTACGTGTATTACTTAGATAATAAAAATACCAATTATAGTGAGGCGTTTTACAAACATGACTTAATTCTCAAACAAATACTCAGTATTAAATATGAAAATTAGGTCGCCCCGATACATATACATACTTTTTGACATTACTGTTCCTTGTGGCACAAGAAGAAAGAATTTTGGTTGTCACCATTCGCAGATGGATAGACCGACGTGCTTTGATGGCAGCTTCGTGGTGGATTAAGGAAAAATATGACTGTTATGAATTTGAACGACATATTATCTTGTGACAGAGCAAGTTAAGTATTTGCCAAGAGATAAATACACTGAGTTAGAGTTCACTGAATTAGAACTTTGTGTAAATTTTACTTCAAAGCTGTAGTTTGAATATGGTGTATGATGTGGTTTTGGTGCATGGGGCTTAGGAAGACGGAAATGGAGATAAAGAATAAATTAACATGCACAACGTTACTCTTGTCCTTTTAATTACAGCTGCTTGGAAGTGGATGTTATCGCCCCTTCGTCTACTCCGTGTTCTCTTCCAGAAGACGAACCTCGCAAATTCGTCACGTATTTTCGACCCTGTCTCTCCTTCCCACTAATTACATGCTCGTGGTACACACAAAAACGGACGGACAGCACTGACTCGCCAGCTCACACCGTATTAAATATGAGAGCAGGTTCATACGCACTCGATCAATGCGTACCTAACTGAATGAATCTGTAATATCTGTAAATCTTGTTCGAAAAGTTATATTTTTGAATCTCGTCCGCAGCATCAACTGTCATGAGATAACTGCCCCAATTCGAATCACAGGTCGATTATTTCATTACAAATTCTGATCAATTCGTTATTCACGTCACCTAGCCGTTCGACACTACGTCGACTGTGCTACTGATAGTGATGTTCATTAAGTCGCATATAAAATACAAGTAAAATGGAGCAAGCTAACTGTGGTCTATGTACCTGTACTTTTCACCTTCATGAAACAAGTCCACATTCCCTTGCTGAAAACGTAATCTTAAATTATATGAACAGCCAACTGGATGCAACAATAATAGTTTTATTAATAATTTCAATCAGCTCAACATGTTTCGGGCGATAATTTCGTCAATTCTCAGGAGCACTAAACTGTGTTTACAGTTTGTGGTATAAAGCACCGACGATGCTGCCTGCAGGCATCATCGTCGGTGCTTTATACCACAATCTGTAAACACAGTCTAGTGCTCCTGAGGATGGGCGAAATTATCGCCCGAAACATGTTGAGCTGATTGAAATTATTAATAAAACTATTATTGTTGCATCTAGTTGGCTGTTTATATTATTGTATCAATGATGCATGGTCACACAGACATTAAAATCAAACTTAAATTCTCTATAAAATTATATTATCTATATTTTCCATGAAGACGCTGTCACTTCTTCGGATCTAATATCGCCAAATGATTGGACAAGACAGTAAATGAACTGTACAGGGCGTTCAGAAAGTCACTGTGCCGTTGCTACTACAGCGACCGTTCCAGTAATGTAAGACCTAGAAAACCTGACGGAGTGTGGTGACGCAATATTAACAAACTTCAGTCCTGACACCACACCACGCAGATCGCGGGCAGAACGGTAAGTGCGCAGTGTGTACAAGTGTTATTATCCGTAGCTACGTCTATACCACCCTGTTACAAGGTACGTGTTCAACTGCAAGGCGACTTTTTCAACGCTCTGCTTAGCGATGCGGAGAAAAGCGATTGTGGTCTAACGTAAATTACTACCTCCACATTTGCCTAGGCGGAGTGACAAGACACCAAATGTCTCGTTCAGAATAATCTGTTTCCCAGCTGAGTTTTTTAACTCTTACAATTCATACACAAGTCAAAAGGGTTACGGATGGGGAAAACTTTGTCGGTGAAAGATATGAAGTCCTCACATCAGAATCTTTCATAATTCATGCTTCAGGGATATAATGCCATGTCGACTGGAGGTTTGTGACGTACGTTTCGAAGACAATAGGGCCCTTCTGAATGGTGGTAATTCAGCAAACAAGGAGTTAATATTCCAGTGGGCTAGAATCTTCAGGAAGTTTTTTTTTTCCGTTTATAATAGCAGCTCTATAGATTTTTACCATGAAAGAATGTGATACGTACTCTACATCTAGGGTCTAAATACAAAATGTCATTTTTTTCAATTTATGTGTCTGTAATTTGAATACACTTCTAAATGACGTTAAATCTAACTCACCTAAATGTTTTTTATCAGGTACAATCTCATAATGAAGAGCAGTGGTGACCTCATACCAAAGATACGGCGAGTCTACGACACAATCAGCTGCATCTCACACAACGGCCACCAACATCTCCCGCTATTTTGTCTATGAAATAAACACTGAATAAATAGCAGCCACCATGTCCGTCTTAATATTTCCTCATGAAGCTCAGTACAAGGTAACAAATGTATATATTTCCCTGAATTACTTTAATGTAAATCACGGGTCTTGCTGCTTATCGACACTCCAGTAAGGAACATCGCAGAACACATATGGAGGTATTTTCACTCGCAGCAGAGATCCCGGACTGCGGAAGGGCTATAAGAAGTTGAAAGTAACCGTACTTGTTTATGTGCATGCCATGGAGACGTACAGCGGAAGCAGAAGTATAGCGCCACTCATTCCTAACCTCGTTGCTAATTGGAGGTGAATTATCAACTTAACAACCCGGCCGATTTACTTCCGGGAACGAACCTCGGCAGCTATTTAACAGGAGGCTAGGTGGGTTCTAGTGAAGGTCTGCACGATGGCAAGAAGAGAACAATTTCTTGCCCATGTCGGTATTCGAGCCCCGGATCTTCCATCCCGTAGGAAAATTAATTTATTTACGTCATCAATCTCGCTATTTGTCAGACCACGTAAAACAATAACAATTTTGTTAATGGTCTTGAGTCTTAACCTTTTAAAGCCTACTGGTTACGTGATGCACCACCAGTTTAACATTCAACAATTCCACGATCTGGCCACGCTGTATTTATGTGTTTTGTATTTATCTGAGAACAAACAACGATTTCTGCGTCGTAGACATAAAACGGTCTGTTTTTATAACCGAGATGAAAAGTGTTTACTGCGCGGTACGAACTGGGTCTTTAATTAAAGCGGTCTGCGCTACGGTAATATCGAATTACGTACAGGTGGAAGGAAGAGGAAGACAGTGAAATTAATAGGAACTGCTTACGATATGTGCAAACATTAAAACAGCCAAACGGTTAAACACAGATATAGATTAAATATAACATGCATAGGGATAATTTTAACAGCAGGCGTGCGAGAAATATAAGCAGATAAAACTTCCTGAGTGTCGAAAATTTTGTAAAATAATCCAAATAAAGGACCTGAAAGTAGCAAGTGGCAGTCACCAGGTGGAAATGATAATTTATGAAAAATGGAGACTAGTATATTTGAAATACTGATATTGAATATATCCATAGAATAGGGCAGTATTTAGACACAGGAAGAGCGTTAGGCTCCAGTGGTCATCAGCAGCATTCGAATTGACTAATTTGCTCTCCACTAATGACCGCAACAGCTGTCCATGCAAGGGAGTGCTGACAACATTTTAACTACCCCATTCTATCATCCGTGTCCTTCCCAAGGGTTATAGAGAAAGGGAGAAGGGGTATTGAAGAAGATGAACGATTTCGCCATCATAATGGTACTGAAATGGAAACAGGATGTAAAAAAAATGCAGAATAATTTCAGTGGTGAACTTAAAACATCTTCTCTCGCCAAAGTAAATAATATGCAAATCAAAATAAAATCCAGTACAGTTCAAGGAACTCTTATTCAAATAACTGTGGCTTACTTACACGTCACAGGCGCAGCAATACATGTGCTTGATCTCTGAGATTCGGTGGGCTTAGGGGCGAAAATGGGCAGTAATTGTATGGTGTTTGTAAAGTTCTCAGAACCTTGTTTGGCAGTATTTAAGATTGTCTCATCTCTGCAAACTTTGCAGAGATGAGACAATCTTAAATACTGCCAATTAGTATATATGTAAGCTATCACATATACTTTGTACGGACACAAGCAATAACAAGCAAATTGTTTTCCTACACATCTTAATCTGGAGACTTTTTTTAATATCTTTACACATACTACATAAAATAATTAAATATTTTAAAACAGTAGTTGGTCTTACAATACACCGTCTATACAACAATTTTCGTACAGTTAAAAGCTACACGTACTACCTAAATTTTATTAACACATTGATAAGCTATTTGTTTGAATTTTTAGACAACATAGTGCTATAAGAAAGCGCCGTCAACATCGGCAACTCCTCTTGCATGCGTACGGATCGGGTTGCGGCATTGTAGGTCGAAGATAAAATGCTCTCAAATATCTTACAGTAGTAGGCTTGCCTTAGGATGAGCGGAACACGTCGGGTACCCATACGAAGGGAAGCTAAAATTATAAATTTGTGTGCGCTAGTCTTGAGGATCTCAGGTGGCAGGCGTGTGAGTATGATTGCGAAGCAAAGTTTCACTGAATTTATTTTGCCTTTAGCTACTTCCCGAAAGCAGTTTTGAGATGAAGATGTTATGTTTTTTGGAATATGACACAGGCTCAAGTGACATGTTGTCACCACTGTAACAGCCTCAAATATCACATTGCTTCGTGTTGGTATTGTCGTACCTAAGTCTGTGTTGTAATCTTGTAAATAAAGACAACTTGGTGCACAAATTATTCTTAGTATATTTATCAATCTCGACATGTTTCGGGCGACTATGTACCAATCATCAGGAGAAACAACTGTGTTTATGTGACACTTGGTACTTGTTATTCTGTGTAGATTTCATTCCACCCTGCGAACCACCCTCTCATCCATACAGAATAACAAGTACAAAGTGTCGCTTAAACTCGTTTCTCCTGATGATGGGCACATAGTTGCCCGAAATATATAGAGATTGACAAACAGACTAAGAATAAATCTACTAAGAATAAATTGTGCACCAAGTTGGTATTATTTACAAGATTATGCAGGTCAACAAGACGTAAAAATCTGTGTTGTAGCCAAACTTGTGACGTTCTCACCTTAATCTGGCCCAGATTTAAGAATACTGCGCTCTTCTGTGGTGACGTTTGTTATTGAGAACCACTTTATTTACCACCCTACAAAGCAACTGCATGAGTAAGTTAACCAACAAGCACATTAGGTGCCTCTACTGGGAGACTAGAAACGCTCCTATTTTCCAAAATCGATAAAGAGATTTTGTGTCCTATCTGAGGAAATAGAAAATATCCAATTTTCCTGAGAGATAGAAACATTCACCTCGAAGTTGTATAGTCCTTCGACGCCATAACATTAAAGATGAATGCAACGCATTCCTTCGAAGCGTCAACATCCCTTAACCACGCCATACCGCGTACGTTTGCAAAAGTCCGAAATCCTCTAGCCCAGCATTTGCTTGTAATGTCTGTAAAGTACCTAACAGGAAGAAAATTTGTTGTGACGGTTCTACGCTGACGGACAGACTGGCTTATAAAACCGCCGATGCAAGTGTTTGGTAGCTGCACCAATTTTATTGGCTCTGTTGCTACATGTCTTTTCCCGAAACGCATTTTCCTTCTTCCAAATAGAAACATTTCCTTTTATTGCTTTGGTGTTCTCATTCGTATGCTATTAAAAAGAACGAAACGCCTCCTACTCGCAAGGACTGCAAAAACTCAGTTTCGAGTCTTACCGCTACTTATTCAGAAATAACTATATTGGTCAGACTTCCTGTCAGCTCTAATTAAAGACGTATCTCTTAAATAAACAGACAAAAATATAAAAAAATATTAAAATTATATGAAGGACCGCAGTAGCACAGTGGTTAAGGTGCTGTGCTACAAATCCGAAGGTCGCTGGTTCGATCCCAGTAAGTGTCAGTGGATTTTTCATTGACATAAAATCCTTCCGATCGCACTACGGCCCTGAAGTCGACTTAGCTTCTAACAGAAATGAGTACCACGAACATTTCCTGGAAGTAAAGGCGGCTGGTGCGTAAGTCTGACAACCTACCACCATCCTGTGCCATTGTCACGAAATATGGAAAACTTAACTTCCTGGAACCCTCTGGGCCACTCCGGGCCTGTATCGGGACTGCTACTAAAGTTATACAGTAGTACATTTCGGAACATTCAGTAATATCAGCGACACGCATTCTGATTATAAAAATCCCTAAGTCAATTTCCAAATACCAAAAAAAAAAATTACTTTCAAGTTTAACGTTTAAACAAGCACTATCACTAATAGGATAAAAATAATAAATACTATCTATAAATATCTTTATGGTCCCCGTTCCAGCATCGTTAAAAACAATTTCATGTAACCAAACAGCGTCAAAATAAATTTATCGTGAAGTTAGGAGGAATGAAAATTATAGAAATTGAATATGTGTACAATAAAGGGCAGTAAGCACAATTTAAGCACTACTAAACCAACGCATTCATAAATGTTTACAGTAATCATAAAGAAGAGTTTAATACATTTTGCTATTTTTTAAAGAAAGCGATCTCACTGTGTAAATGTTACTTCTTACATAAACACTCCAGCTCTCTGAGGGATAGTCGAACGCATGATTTATGAATAAACATAAGAAACATAATATTCAAATAATCTCCAGTCATTTGCATACGAGAGTGTAGATTCGATTCATCCATCTGAAGAAACGAAACAGCAACCAAATATTTTGAATGCAATGGAAGTCAGTATTTCACAAGTGGCGGGCAATTTTTTGCACACCAACTGTGACTGGAAAACACTTTCAAGTAACGCAATACTTAGACGCATTTTTCATTCAAACATAAAGGCCGACATCAACCACAGACATGTGCAGCGTCTGTGAAGTATGACTTCGACTTGTGGAAGCAGTGAGGATATTTCTCTTCGCCACCAGATGTAGACACAGCCAGAGTGTTCGAAGCTCTATCGTTGAGCATGCAGTGGCTGTGTATGAGTCAATTCAAATTACAGTATGGCACTTACAAAGTCTTTAGATAGAGTGCGCGACTTCGGGCTTCCGTCTTAAGTAAATATCTGCGCTCTTATGAGGTTTTACAGAGCGCAGATTGAGAGTTGTGTACCGGCGTTTCGGGACAATTTATCGGTACCACTTTCGAGGGTCAGGCAGTCCACGAAGTATTCTGCTTCGACTGCTTGACAAAGTGATGTGTCTGTAACCTTATTTAAACAGCATCCAAAGCGCATGAGCCATATTATATTGTCATTTTTCTTCATTATTTTACAAGGGGCATGACGTTCAGAAAACGTTACTGAATGTACATTTTGTGCGTTTATTTTCTCTTCAACTTATGTCTAAAACACTTATCTTTATAAGAAGATTTTAGAACGATTGTTCAGGTAAAGTAACCGCTATTCCTATCAGATTGTAATGAAACTTATCTTTTCACGACACATTTTCGGAAAATCCTCACATACCAAATATCATAAAAATCCACTCAGTGGGAGCCACGCTGTTCCATGCGGCTGGAAAGGCGGACAGACACGACGAAGCTAATAGTCGCTTCTTGCAATTTTTCGAATGCCCCTATCACGCCATCATCGGACTCGGAGTGATAAAACTAAATACAGTGTATGTTATTATAATACACACGAAATTTCACCCTCCCAGAAACGGTCTTGTGTATGGCAACGTAGAATTTTAAAAATCTATATTTAATGCCTTTTAGTGTAAACTACCAGGTGCTATGAACTACTCGTAAATGTTGCAAGCCGGGAATTGAAGTCCGAGTTTTCAGAAAACACAACAGGGCGAACGGTTTTGTTTTTACGGTACAAAATTTAACATTCGTGTCAGTATTATTCCATTAAATTAGTGCAGATGAAAAAGCAAAATTAAACAGTTTTTTATCATCGAATACGTTCTAAGGCACATTTTTAGGAAATACGGATACACAAACAATGATTTTAAACCAGCGGCGTTTGCTGTCTGTGACATATGGGTCACAATGTTTTTCTTAGAACATTACTGTAAAAATGCTTTATACACCATGATTAGTCGCTAAATTTTTATCACAACTTGCAAGGTATGTAATTTAGTTGAGCAACATTCCGGTAGACATTCTAGAAGACGCTATTAAAATACATTTTACATGTCCTAAATGTACATTAAATAGAAACGGTATCTCTGGCATAATGCTCCTACTTATTCACATGTACGAATATTAAAAATGTGCATTTCACTACAACTACTCTAGAATTCTCTCAAAAATAGACAGTTGTTGAAGTTGTATGTAGTACAAACACTGCATCAGCAGCAGTCTGCACAGCCATTTTCAGGACTGAAATCCCGTCAAGTGTATCTGGTCCTCTACGTATCGCAGTATTAATGGCTCCAACCATCACAGTCTTGCAGCACGAGCGAATCCGACTGTTATACAACATACGTGATCAGAAAAGCTGTTCAGTGTGTAGGTCCGGCTGCTTTGATGGACACGTATCCACTGTAAACAGTAACTCAAAAAATACCACCGGACACAGGGCGAAAGTCAAAGGCGAGGAAGAGATTTGAACAAATAAACAGGGCAAACGTCTGTTTAGAGCACAAGTATAGTCTGAGTTGTGTTGCACTTACGTTCTTGGAAAACATCCAGAGGAAATAAGTAAACCGGAGAAGATGTGTGATATACGGACTCAATGCTAAAAATGGGATCTTGTTCCTGTGTGAGTACTTTCCAGAAATTTTCTGACACAAATTGAATTAACACTTTAACTGCACATTAAATTCACATAACTCACTAGAGATCAGAATCAACGCGATTAGTATTTAAGATACAGCTCCTACAGCACAGTAAACCCAATCCCCCTGTTACATTAAAAAAAAACCAGTTAACACTGCACAAGAAACAATCGATGATCGAGATCCATGCAAAACAGAAATAAAATCTGTTCGTAAATACAGCAGATTTAATGTTCAACATGCTGGCACACCAATTACCAACTAGGCTTTAAACAACTACAATAAAAATACATGGCAGGGGTGACAATTTAGACAAGATTTCGGAGCCCTTCTTTAAGTAAGAATATGTAACACCTTAAGATTATATTTCCTCACTCAGCGGATTCTCATTTCTGTTTTTCCTACTACGGCAGGTTATTTTCAGTTAGTTACTAGTGCATTCAGAAAATCTTTTAAAATATCTCTCAAGTTCAACGTCGTGTGTGTGCAAATTACTTGAGTCTTTTTCTTATAGAAGCAAATTGCGCGAATCCGCACCATCGACGCACCAGCCGCGTCGCGATATCCTGCAATACATGGCACTGTATAAAGAGTTTACACTGATGAAGATTCCAGACTTGAGGCAGATGACGTCACATGAACTGTCAAGTAGATACGCACAATTCGGTGGATTTCACTCTATATTCAGGTTAGTCCAACTCCCTACCTGAACGCTAAAAGTGCAGCCGCTTCCGAATCGATTATTTTATACCAGTTTGCATGGTATTTATTTATTTTGATTTATTTATTTACTGTAATTGGGTTGTTACCCGGTGGCAGTGGTTAATTTACATGTAAACAAAACATGAAATTGGTTACTACTAGATTTAAGTCGGGAGGGCTACATGAGAAGCATGTCGTGGCAACTTGGAATCTTGGGAACCATCTCAGCATTTGCTTATAGACATAGGGAAACCAAGAAAAACCTGTGTCTAGATGGCCGGTAGCAGGACCTTCCGAGTACTGACTTCTAGCCAGCAGTCCGGCATCTAAAGTACAAAAAAAACAGCAAAGCACATACAGTACAACAAATACACATAAGATGAAAACAATACACACAAGACACAGGTCAGAAGATTGGAACATTCATCAAAACTCTTTAGCCAGCCTCAAATCTCGAAGTTATAGTTCTTATAAAAGGTAAAGTGACCCCGTTACAGGCCCGGTGTGGCCCAGGGGGTGGGTAAAGTTATAGCTCTACTCTTCCATGACTGCGGCACTAGAAGGAGGTGAGTGGTCAGTAGCACGTCCCTGCCGCACTTTACCCCCGGGAAAGACCCGGTACCCATTTTACAGGAGGCTGGGTGGACCCAAGGGCCTGTCTGGACGGGTGAAAAATCTCGTCCCCACCGGGATTCGATCCCGGACAGTCCAGCCCGTAGTTAGTCGCTATACCGACTGAGCTACCCGGTCCACTATACTTCTTATACAAAAGCATATTTATTGTACATGATATCATCATTGCAACAACAAAACTGGCCAAAGTAGGTATGATACTAATTGGTTCAAATTACGTTGCTTTGAGGTTTAGAAAAGCCGTACCGGAATTGCAGAGAGCAGTTCACAAACAATAGCTGATTGGGTCGGGAACTGTAAAGCTTTCGCATCAAAAACCTGCAGCTTAGGAGTTATCTTTTCTGTCTTGACGTTCTAAACAATTCAATGACGCTGGCTGACTCTAGCAAGCTCATATAGCACGCTCCCTGATGATGGTGATAACACCGAGATATGTTGCAATTGTTTTGATATAAATTTTAATACTCCTTTTTAAAACACTTGTCTTGTGCATCAGTTGGTAACAAAAAACTTTGACACTGCATAGTCAGACTGCAACGTCACCAACAATTAGAAACCAAAGTGTCGCGGTGACAACTCCGAATCGCGTTTCTGACGTACTAGACCCAAATCCTCCACATGCAACGGGCGGCTGACTCATGACATACTTCCAGTTAAGTCGCTCCAAGCAAATAGTAACATATACGCACAAAGCACACTACAGTCGCAAACTTTCCGATGTGTTAAAACATACAATACTCAGTTTTCCTATCATTCATTAGAAGGAACACAAAATAATTAATAAAGTGTAGCTAAATAACCTATGGACAAAGAATAACTTTATAACTGAACACAATTTCCCCCACCCCCTACCCGCTGGCATGAGAGCCCATATTGCCCCAGAGGCTCCTAATAATCGAGGCTTCACGGTCACACTCAGATTCAACACAGCCAGTAGGGTTCCTCTGAACAAGCGATCAGCCCGTCGCACAGATCTCTACCTGACAACACACAACACTCACAACCGGCAGACATCCATTTCCCCATCAGGATTCGAACCCACAATCCCAGCAAGCGAGCGGCCATGGACCATGCCTTGGACCGCGCGGCCACCGGGATCTGCTTAGTTAAACGTACAAAACAACACATTTTTATTTCACATTAAGTTTCGCAGTCTCGGTTTATCACAAGTCTTCAGTATCTCGAATGAAATTCCCCATAAAGACTTGAGTGATAGAACCTGCTGGTGGCGCAGGCACGGCGTTTGACCCCGCAGATCCAGTAAAATGAATTTGACAAAAACGCAGTGCAGATTCAGTACCACGCAACTAATTAACTTGGTTAATGAAAATGTCACTCTCCGCAGCACTGAATGAATTGATGTCTATCATAAAGCGAATAAACACTGTGTGTCATGAAGAAAGGAGCCGAAAGCATACACAGGATCTGTCCATATAATGTTTTCAGAAGCTGTGACGTGCACATTTTCTCTAAAGACACGGCAATTTACGTTAATTTTGTGTACTAGCTATAATATTGAAATTAGCTTCAGGATGCACCGTTATGCAAGTTCATAGTTATATCATGAAACAGCTACCACATACTTCAAGTATAAACGCGCAAGGCAAGGTTTACATGCTAACACGTTGAAATACTTCGTCTATCCGTTAAAGCAAATATTGGCCAAGCCCCTATCTTTCCCTTTGACAGAGAACTCAAGCAGTCACGTGTTCATTACACAGCTCCTACTCACTGACCATTGGCAGGCTATTATTCGCAGTGGCAAAAGGAGGTAGAATAGAGTTGGACGAAATAAGAGAAGGAGAAAGGAGGACTGCGTTCGTGATATATGGTCGCTCCACAAACTCGGACTTCGTAGGGGGTTAATTAACTTACCCTTCCTCCTGTTCCAGTGGTGAAACCAACTCGGACTGGGCTGCTACTGTCTTTGAATACCTACTGTATATCAGGGGACCGAGTAAGAAGAAGAGCTACACACTACAGTCAGTAACACTAGCCTCAGATCTTGAAAACTGGAAGAGTAACCTTAGTCCCAGCACTCTGAATTATATGGGTACTGGAAATTTAAATTAAACCTACTAAAATATTGAGACAAACTTACTCACTTCAGTGTTATAAAACTATAGAACATAAGAAAATGGGACTTAGTAAATCACGTTAAACATTCCAACACCGAAATCAGACTCTGCAGTATGGCATGATATTTGGCTCACAAACTGAAACCAAATTATTCATATGCATCTTGACACTACACTGTTCTTCCATTTACGTTTCGGTCTTAAAAGCATAAGTATTAGAAGGGATTTCACCATCATTTTTACAATAAATAAATGGAGCAATATAACTGGAAAATTCTACGTTCTGTTACTTTTCCTTTCTTCCCAAGTATGGATCCAGCTGCAACAGGGAGAAATGTCGACCCATTGTCCTCTTCTTGCACATAAATAAATGGAACAGATGATTAATCCCGTCCTACAAATTAGGGACAGAAGCTCCGTGTGACTAGAAACAACACACTGGTTCACAACTACCAAATGGACGACTGTAGGTAAACATAACAAGTTATAACTTTTATCCACCATAAACTGGCGCCTAACGTGAATATTAAAGATACAGGGTGTAATGATACAGGGAGTAATAATACAGGTTGTAACGATGCACACCGGCTTCGACTGACTCAGCAAAGGCACCAGTAACCGGCTCTAGTGTATAGAGTAATTACAGTTGTGGTTCCATGTAATGTAGGAGGGTATCCTTGACCAGGTCGGGAACTAGTGGCTTGTCCAGGAATCTTTCCATGGATTTATACGAATAGTTATAAAGATGGCGACAAAGAAGCTTCAAACGATGGGTGATATAAAACTCCCACATAGGCGACATTAGATGGAAGACATTCATGATGGCTTAAGCTCATAACGTAACATCAATACAGAAGATATATTTGTAATCTGATATGCACGTGATCAAGAATTTCCCGCCTTCTGTAGAAAATTAAAATAAATTAATTATCGGAAATATAAAGGTTGTCCATTTCGAGGAAAAAAATGCAGCGCGCAATCTTCCAGGCTATTAATAAGACATAAAGTGAATACCGTCCTTGAACCTACGATCAGGGCTCCCACGCAGCCCCTACTTTCTGACTGTCCCACTAAGGTTTTGTGCAGTTTGGGAGAAGTTCCTCTGAGAGGAACTTCCTGCCTCGGCGACCAGGTACATGAATAACGGAAGAAGAGAACAGTTTTCATGGATGTACATCATTCAACGTCCTGCAGTTACGAAGTGCGAGAGATATTCCCTAATGCAAGCATGTTCCAAGGCAGGCTGTTTTCACTAAATTGTATATCCCTATCCATAAAGCCAAAGTTTCACAGTTACATGAACAGGATACAATGAGCCCCTAAACGATGGGAGAAGTGTTTAAGGTAAGTCTCTTTTGTGCTCTTAATCTCTGTATTGGAAGAGGAGGATTTCCTGCATCAAGAAACGTTACAGAGCAACTGGTGAAGACAGAAATGTCACTCCCGGGAATTCAACTCCGATCTTTAAGAGCTTATTGCACCAATTTACTGATTGAAATCTCCGCTCACCATTACCTTCTATTCACACATATGCATTCACTCATCATTACAAATTAATTTGCTTGGTGATACGGCTAGTAATCCTTTGTGTCTTGTAATAATTATTCTAAATTTTATATGTATGTATGTAAGGTAATTGAATAATAGATTACACGTTCGGTAATTACAAATAAGCACAGCGAGCTTACGCGTTGAGTTCGGCACCATAGGCAGGTAAAAGTTTTACACTATTCTTATAACAAAACCAACTAGATGCACTAATTTCTCAGATTTATTTGTGGAATAAAACTTTACATGTTTCGGACAGTTCCTCTGTCCATCATCAGGAGTTTTCCACTGTACACACAGCAATGGTTTAAGTCATACTGGTTTGCTGACAGCTTGAGAACAGGATCAGGATGGAACTGGTTGGTTTTATTATAAGAATTTATCACGATGCACGGTCACCTGATCGTCAAATTAACTTTACACCACTTCAAAAATTGTATAACATTTGGAGTATTTGGTTACAAAGTCCGGTCAAAACCGTAGAAAATTTGACAATGCACTTAATTAGTTAATTTTCGGACCACGATTCAATTTCATTATTATACCATCGTAGATATAATGAATTCAACTGAAGGAAGAATTCATTGTTTGGAACAGTTAAATTAAACTTACATTGTTTTAATTACAGTTTACATTAAAACCCACAAAATGGCTCCATTGAGTCATGTCAAAACTATAAATTTGTGATGTGACTTTAAACACGGCCACTTAAGTAGTCAAAGAGCATATTCAGTCACAATATTTTGCTAGTTTTTATACACAATTCATTCCATGAATTGTCTTAAAAGCACACTTAATGAAACTTGTGTAGCCCTACGTAATGTTTAAATTAAAGTTACTGTACACAACGCTGGTTCAGTAGAGTGTATTTTCAGAACGTTTTGCACCAAGACGTCCCTTTACAAATCTTGTACGTCTGTGTATTTAGATGATCCAGGTGGTACATTCGTGTGTTTGAACACAGCTAACACAGCTGGGATAAATGGCAAATCCTAGGGAGAACAAGGTCTGAAATAATGAAGATGTCACATTTCTTATACCTCCTGCGTGCATTGCAATAATCAACGTTAACCTATTCTCCCTCGGGCTGTACAGGTCTTCCTCAGCCATGATATGCCACGTCTGCTATTAGCATAACCTTAGCCACTGGCACACAGAACTATGATTAAGTCAGTTCAAATGTAAAGGAGTCTTTTATGCAAATTCTCGTTGTTCCTATTTTGTCTAAGAATTATTACGCAAGCACTCTAATTTTTAGAGGTTAAATACAATTTAAAGTTTCTTTATTATACAACTATACCGTAGTTACGACGTTGTAAGCAAGTACGATACATGAACACATGAATTGGTCTTAATGGTGTCAAATGTTATTATTATTGTTACTATTATTTCACATTTTTTCGGTTTTCTGTGCTATCAGGGTCACACGCTTATAAGTTGTAGTGGAATTAATACAGTTTACACTGAGATAAGAAACATTGGTTTATGATTTCTTAAAGATGTTTTATGCTCCAACTTTCTAGAAGATCAAAACAAACACTTAGTATTTATTCTTTTTGTACTACGTCTGATGATGTATCTGAATTTCAAGCAAACTTTATGTCAAGACAATCTGTTTCGGTGAACAAATTACAGTGTACTAAAGAGTCCAATAGCTATTAAATGCAGTTTTTAAACATGTAGAAGGAACTGCATATATTATCTCAGCTTAGAATCCTCAATTATATAACATACATACATTTTAATGCAGTATAACAGCCAACTTATATCTTCGCTCTTTGACATGACATTAAGGTGATTACAAGATATGGTTGAATGTTGGTCAGTTGAAGCCCTGTACTTGTTGAATATTGAGGCGCATTCGATAAGTAACTCTTAGCTTTGTCATGACTGTACGTCCTTCCGTCCGCATGGTCGAGTCCAGTTGAAATGTGATGGCACACGGTGACGTACGGGAGGGGAAGTGAAAGGGAAACAAGCGAATGGAGTGGGTAGCCAGTACTCTTCACACTACCTCGGAACATGGTGTATCCAGCATTACTACCAACAATAAAAACATACGACACGCTGCCTAGCAGCATGGTAACTCGGCTCCTGCTGGAAGAATTTAAATGAAATTTGGGCATTTTTCGAAAATCTGTCGAGAAATCTCAAGTTTGATTAAATGTTGACAAAAATAACGCGCACTTTACACACATACGTATGCACATTTATGGCAACAACTGGCTCAGTTATTCTTAGCGTGAGAAGCATTTCAGACAAACCTAGAGACAATATAAACACACATTTTATATGCAGTAACTATTTTAAAAAAAAATCGTGCTGTTTATGAGACAATGTGGAAAAATGCGGTACAGCCAGACAGGCACCACATAACATAGCATAATAGGGCGAATGCGTTTCTCGTGCTGGATACCTAATGTTACTAACACACACTCAGAATGTTTAATACTTATTGCTTTTCCACTGCAATAATGGTTGCACGAAGGCGTCTTATCATTATGTTTATACGTACATTGCCTGCCTTGCTGTGTTGTTCTCTAATTTGTGTCTGTCATAACAGCTGCACACTGCTCCGTACATCTTCAGATTTAAACTATTAACATATACCGCAATTTCCACATGCCTGGGGCCATGATGTACTACAACAACAATTTACTGAAGAAACAGAATTTATATAATTCTGCCTATACAACACTGGAAAGGTAAATATTCGAAGCCTATACGTTTGTGAAACACACAAAAAGCACGTTTTAAAACAGCACTCTCTGTTACAAAAATCTAGGTCCCTGTTTCAAAATCCACAGTTTAGGAAAGGGCGAAGTTCGTATGTGGATCTCCTGACAGATACTGAACGTACTTGGCACCCGTTTTAAGCATATCAGAGGACATATAGTGAATACAGATTGCGAGGCACCGAATAATTTGCCATTTGAATATTACGAGGTAGACTTGAAAGTATGGGGCCCAAAACGAAAGTTTCGAAGATCGCATGTATCTGTATATTCAACCTTTAATTTATACAGCACAACCAATGAAACGTGTTATTAATTTTCGCATCAACTTGTACATATACGAATACATTTCATTCGTGTGTCAAAGATCTGCGTAACGCAATAAAGTCTGTCTCGCGCAAACAGTCACGCTGCAGTGACTTGTTCACGTTGTAACCTAAAAAACATTGCGTTCTATGGTCTTAGGTTGCCACAATCAAGAGTGCAAGAAGTCAACATGGGAGAAACACGCAAAGGCGGTGTTCCAGAACTCTATGACGAATGCCGATATAGCATCTCTCCACAGCCTGTCCGAAGCAATTCGAGTTATTGTCACCACCATAATCTACCTTCAGATAACTTTTCTGTTCTAATTTCACTACAGTTACCCATTTGTATTCCACACAAACTGTACACAAGTCTTCAGTCCCTATGCAAGGTCATTCAGATATTCACAACATTAATAGCTTAAAAGAGAGTGGTATGAGTTTGACTGCAGATCGCGAGGTTTTAACGTTGTTTCCATCCGTAAATCAGAATCAATGACCGCGGTTGCACAGTGGTTAAGGTGCTGTGCTACAAATCGGAAGGTCGCTGTTTCGATCCCAGCTGGTGTCAGTGGATTTTTCTTTGACATAATATCCTTCCGATCGTGCTATGACATGATGTGAAAAAAAAATGGTAAAGCCGGATAGACCACAGATGACAATATGATACGGCGCGGAAAAATGCGATTTACACGCCGGGTAACTAAGGCAATAACACAGACACGCGTTTGTACTAATAATGTTTGCTTGTTGTTTTTCGTTTTCAATAAAGTTTACACGAAGACGCGTCAGTGTTATCATATATGTATATTGCCTGTCTTATTACAAGATCTATGTATTTTTTGTGGTTTACGAAAACATATGCCGATATGACATTTTGGTGCTACTGCTACAAAAATCACTGGATAAACTAGTAAAAGGAACGTCACCTTTTAAATACACGCTTAACCCAATAGACGGAAAGAGAATCACGAGCGGTTTCTACAAGAACTCCATTATTCTAAGAGTAAAAATAATTTGAGTTAATCTGTTTGCCTTCCATTCCTCAGTCATCAATTGTTACCAGTTTGCTTCCAAAACTAAAAGCTTACTGAATGCATTTGCTTACGTAATTTGTTCTTCACGTCACGTTTCCTTCACAAGGCCGATTCAGCTGAACATGGCAACGTGAAAAGGAATGTAAAGAATGTTAGAAGGATAAGAGTAACACTGAAATTCAAGCAATGGAAATGTATCTTTCACCTGATAATATATTTGCTGATAGTAACGGAGTAACGGATTTCAAAGAACTCCGTCTTAAGCGAAGCAATTTGTTTCCTTTTGTAATACCGACTGACAATGCTAAAACACAGCGTGGGTTTTCAACCCCTAGAAGGGTAAATTTTGTAGAACTCACTCTTATAAAATACACAGAAAAAAATCGGCTCGTTTCCAACAGAGGTAGAACAGTAGAATGTCTAATGACCCGCTGGTTTGCGGTCGGATTACCGCGTTTAAGGTGGAGTGTGTGTAAACCAGAGAAGTATTCCGTCAGTGTCGCAAAGCGCCACAACATGTCCAAGTTGGAAGTCGTTCAACAAAACCACCCTCTGAGCTTCCCCACATCAATTCACTTTGCAGTTACTGTTGGAACCGTTTGAGGTAAAAGGAGATCATCGAAATTCCTCAACTTGTCAGCATTAGACTCGCGTTTGTCAAACGCAAGGCAAACCCACGAAAATAAATGACAGAATAAGTTTCTTGCAAATTCTAAAGAATTCATAATTCTTGTCCGTGTAATTAAACGGCCTTTAAAGTTTTACATTTTACATAGGGAGAAAAAGAGAAACTTTTTTCAAAGGCGCTGTCAATTGCCAAGATTATGTACAGTCGGTACTCGATGAATAAAATATACGTAAAAGGGTCACAGGTGGAATGATAGGCACATAGAAGTTACGTGGGATTCACTATTTTAGAATGGCTACTTTCGAAATAACGTGGAAACAAGTGAAATCTCGTTTTCTAGGAATAGCGTAAAAACTGAGGATAATGAATACAGGAGAACTAAATCTGATGTTTGTGTGACCGTGCATCACTGATACAATAATAGAAACAGCCAACTAAATGCAACAATAACAAATTTTATTGATAATTACAATCAGCTCAACATGTTTCGGGCGATAATTTTGCCCATCCTCAGGAGCACTAGACTGTGTTTACAGCTTGTGGTATAATACACCGACGATGCTGTCTGCAGGCAACATCGTCGGTGCATGAGCCGGTGCCGTATAGCGTGAGATTGGCAGTCTCACTCTATATGGCACACGAAGCATATCCACAGCCAGGCTCATTCTGAACAGCGTATGACTTGCACACAGTACACGGTAAGCATAACACACGCTTCAATTCAGATAGCCTAATTATTTGTGTATAATATTCAACTCTTAATATATTGCTTTGACAGTCTAATTAGTAAACATATTTTTACTTACAGACATGCTGCCACAGCACCAAGTTAACATAACGAAGTAAATTACTAATTGTTTTTTAAACTATAACTTTAGCAACGAACAATGTATGCTCCCTGAGGATGATCGTGTGATCGAAACATGTAGGAGCGTTTTAAGTGCTTTAATGTAAATTTTCGATTTCTTAAATAATATATATATATATATATATATATATGCATTTTTTGGTGTGTTAAATTGAATATACCACAGAATGCACGGTGCAACGATAAAGATAACGTTTAGAGATTGTCTTTTCTTAAAACCTAATAGGGAACAAGCAACAAAATACAGGCCTTCATTATTTACTTCAGTGTGTTGTCAATATTATCCGCGTCCCCTAACTTAGTGGATAGTTTGCTCACTAACTTATATGAGTTACTAGACACATTATTTTAAGAGCAGCCTGTACTGAAAATCAATCTTAAGAGCGCAAACATCTTTCACATTTTACATAATATCTCTGTTGTCCCATCAGATCTGCGAACAGTACAGATGGAGTCTAATTAAGACTTCTTGTCATCACAGACAGTCTTCTGAGTAGAATTATCCATCAGCAAGCAGAATTTCTGTTCCTGACACCGGTATTTAAGACCGTTCTAGACCGCCGAGGGGATGAGAGAAGACAAATGATTAAGACGCAATTTTGATGCTTAGTCACGCAGGGGTTGTGTGCGTGCGTGCTTGTGTGTGTGTAGTGGAAGTCGGCGAAATGTAGTGTGCACAAGGGTGATGGTAAATAAATGAAAATATATCATCAGAAACTTCAGATTATTACACAAGTATGTATACTTCCTTTGTTCCTCCCTTTCATACTCGTCTTCTTTCTCTCTTTCCTTCCTTCTTCCTTCGCGTCCTTTAATTTTCCTTCTATGAATCAGGCTCAAAGTTAATAAAACTTCATAATCAACAATTTTTCTCTCGGAAAATCTCTTTTTGCTCCACTTATATTGAAGGATTAGTTCTGGAAGGCTGCTAGTGCTTCTTTTTGTGTATTCGTGTTTTGTTTAACAAAGCTGGATTCTTAACCTTGAAGACGGGACAGACGGGTTGTCCCGAAACGTCGGTAAGGGATGGCCACTATTCGCTGCGTAATAGCAGTTCTCAATATTGTAAGTATCGCAGGCTGTAGGGCGGAACACAGAGGAGACTAAGTGATCAATTGGCAACGTCTTGGAAGATACCGGCTGCCTGAAAGGACTGAGGAAAACCACGAGAACTGTAAGACACAATTTTCGGTTCTCCAGAAGATATTCGACAACTGAGCCTCCCAAATGCAAGTTTAGACGTTCACTGGAAAACCAGCCTGCTTGGCGTATTCTTTCCCTTAAGAGTTGTTACGAGGTGCAGCAGAGACACTTTCGATATGCAAAGTGGTAAGTGGCTTAACCTGTTTCTTGCATTCGTTTCTAGAGTTACGAAGAAATTGTACTCATTGTGCATAATCAAGCGTGAATTGCTACTTCGTCCTCTATTAGGTCTCACACCCTGAATCATTTTTCATACTATTCAGTGGTGAAATTCGTGATATCTGAAAACCACGTGTAACTATAAAACACCTACACAGATATACACACTTGGTGCTGATGGTGGTGGTGGTGATAAAAATATACTTGTTAAAACCCCATTTATAAAACTCAATATTAATAATATTCTATCTATTTATAGATATATTAATTCTGTATTTACATTCAGGTGAAAACTTACAAGGTCTCAGTTTTCAAGGCTTTAGTTCATCTAATCGTATTTAAACATTTGTTTTCTACTTCACAAGAACACACACTGTTGCTATAACAAAAACAAACACTTTGGTACACTTTAGCAACACACTAACGGTTCATTGTGGGCGTAAGACAAAACACAACAGAAATCACTGTGGAAAAAAGTTCTTAATGTACAAGAAATGCTAACTATAAGTTATTTGATTCTTTTACGAGACAAAATAAAAAGGCCTTAGAGGCAGAACACGTATATTCGTCGTCCGCCGGTGTGTGACACAGCATCAGCTAATATACCGTTTGTTGGATTTTCATGAAATTTGGTACTGTGTACATTTTTACAAGAAAATCTTTGGCACGCATGAGTTTAGTGAAAATCGAATTAACGCGCCATGCTTTACTTAAGGGAATTAACAAAGTTCTGCTCATTACCTGCATAGTGATTGACGGACCGGTGAAATTCTATAAAAAAAAAAGTCGTCACGTGCTGTCCTTCAGCAGTTATGATTTGCGTGAAGCTCGGTTCAGTGATAGACATAATTTCATGGAAGGCGTGTAATACACTTTGCTATATTTTCTGCACTTGTATTCCGTTTAGTTAAATTTACTTAGTTACCGCGAGGTTCACAAAATTCGGGGAAAGGAAGGCCTTACGTATCTTGCAGTGTGAATTAAAATGCATCTGAGCAGTACCATGAAACCGCATGACATTTTGGAAGTAAAGAATGTTTTTTGTGGGCTGGGATAGCGTAGTCGGTAAAGCGACTAGCTACGTGTTCGACAGTCCGGGATCGAATCCCGGTAGGGGCGAATTTTTCGCACCCTCCAGACTGATCCTGCAACCCACCCACCCTCCTGTACAACGGGTACCGGGTCATTTCTGGGGGTAAAGCGGCCGGGGTGTGGCGTTGACCACCACCCCATCTAGCACCGAGGTTAAAGAAGGAGTAGATACTTTTACTGCCCTTCTGTGTCTTCGCGGCAGCTTATATGTTCAAATTTACTTGAATTTGAAGAATGTTTTGGTAAAGGCTGTGTGTTACGTCACTATGCGAATAATTTTCAACCTCATTTGAACCTCTAATCTCAACTTCAAAACTTACTGCCCTTTGGGGAATACTTTCGAAGCTTGACACAGAACAGACGGCCATCGATGAAAGCGACGTCGTGCGTTGTTCCCGTAAGGGTCACTCCACACACACACACACACACACACACACACACATGCATTACGTTACGGTCTGCAAATGCATTAATATTCACGCAGACTCCATAAAAGGTCATTAAGTGTGATTTGTTTGGTCACAGCAACATTCCATAATAACTTGCTGGTAGGCGCAAACAATCAAATGTAACAACGCTACCAAGAATCATAAATTATTCTGAACAAAATCCTGATTGTTTACATTGTTGAATTACTCAAGTTTCGCGCGTTTCTGTATGATTATGTACTGAACGTTGAATTTTCTATTATGGACTTCAGAGTATATTTTGTGCTTTAGTGTCCATACTCTTGTCGACGCAAAGTAACGAAGCAGAGGGAGTATGTACACAGCGAATATTAGGTGAATCATTTCTCGTTGCGTATTTTCGGCTGTATCGTGTAGCAGTAATTGCTAGTCGGTTGGCCTAGTATTTTTGAACAGTTAGCTACGCGTATAAAACCACAATATATATATATATATATATATATTATATATGTATTACACGCCTTCCATGAAATTATGTCTGTCACTGAACCGAGATTCACGCAAATCATAACTGCTGAAGGACATCACGTGGTGAATTTTTTTTAATAGAATTTCACCGGTCCGTCAATCACTATGCAGGTTATGAGCAGAACTTTGTTAATTCCCTTAAGTAAAGTATGAGGCGTTAATCCGATTTTCACTAAACTCATGCGTGCCAAAGATTTTCTTGTAAAAATGTACACAGTACCGAATTTCATGAAAATTCAACAAACGGTATATTAGCTTATATATATATATATATATAGTGAAGATTTATATCATTACCATTATCAACAGCAATTAAACTGTGTCGAATATTCATGTTTTTGGTAAAAGAAATCTTCAAAATTTATCAAGCAAGAGTGAATTTATTTAAAATCAGCTCAGAGACAATCACACACTTTTTAAGGAATGAAATAAATTTCTACCGGTACTTCCCATATATTTTGATACAATTATTTGAAATTCATTAAAGATAATCTCTAATTAGCTGAGAATTTCATGAAAATCGGTGATATGAAAGCCAGAGAACTGTTTTATTTAAATATCATCCACAATAGTTCACTGATGTATCAATTTCCGGAACGTTACCTACAATAGACAACTGCCATATCCATAGCTCCAAAACTGATAGCAAAAAAACTGCCGTGTCCATTGGTGCAACATCGCCTACAATCGACTACAGTATATCTTCCCGAAATCCCTATGAAATAAAAGCGAATTTTCTTTAGAATAACCCAGTCAACTTGCATAAATCCAGAAATTACTTCTTAGTTAATAACAAATGCACAAGAAGGAGTAATGCTTATGTACTTATGTTTGTTGTTTATTGACGATAGCATTATTCAATTTTGTTTTCCATAATTCATTCACAATCATTCCTTGCTTAGGAGACATATTCCTACAAGAATTTCAACCCTGCTTGCAGTTTATTAGTCACTAACCTAGTGTTATTCGCCAATCCCGCGCCGTGAAGTTGTGAAGACAGTTTTTTACCCTAAAATAGATACACTATTAATATGCTCAGGATGGGATGTTAAAGAATTCTTACAGGTCCTACAGAATGCCAAGACCCTCATTTGGACTTTAAATTCATTTCTTTCCCCTTTCTTCTTACCTCAGATCTGTGTTATATGAAAACAGCGAACTAAGGTCAATATTCATTTTTTATTTTCACTGTTACACCGTGCATGTTGTCGAGTCACTCAATTATTACACCAACTACTGCACATATAAAAAAATTCATAAAATTTACACATTAAAATATTAAAAACGCTCCGACATGTTTCGGTCCTAAGACCATCATCAGGGAGCTATATATTCCTTGATAAAGTCACACTAGAAATAGTAACATATTAATTTCGTTGTACAAGTTGGGTGTTGTGGCAACATACCGTGTTGTGTAATGTTATGTTGCGAAGAGTGCCCTGTGCTTCGTTGCGAACGCAAAGAAGGACAGACTGCACATCCACAGCAGGGCACTCTTCGCAACATAACATTACACAACACGGCACGTTGCCACAACACCCATCTTGTACAACGAAATTAATATGTGACTATTTCTAGTGTGACTTTAGCAAGGAATATATAGCTCCCTGATTATGGTCTTAGGACCGAAACATGTCGGAGCGTTTTAATGTTTTAATGTGATAATTTTATAAATGTTATATATGTGCAGCGGTTGGTGTAATAATTGAGTATATCAATATTCATGTTGCACATCTGGGAACACATAGCTGTCATATGTGGACTTTCGTAAAAATTACTTACTGCAAGCAAACGGTGTGAGAACGGCCGCCGCCACCACCACCACCACCATCAATTTACTACATAGTACATTCAATAAGAAATCCTTCTTTATTAGGAACCTACACACAATTAAATATTGATGGGGTGCGGTCAATAGTGAAACCGACAGGCAAATTTAAACAGTAGAATCATAACACTTCGCAATTACAGAGAATAGGTTAATTTACTTTAAAAAGAGGAGAACATACAATGCCAAGCATTAGCCCATTATTTTTTAAAGCATTCCTATCGCTTTCATGTGTTTTTCGAGCTGTTTTGTTAGCATTTGAGACAGGATTATGAACAACAGCACATTATTCCACTTCTTCAGTATTTCCGGTACGTGTTATTTTAAGGCTCACCAGACCTCGCTTGTTGCAAGCGGGCAAGCCTCAGGCTCCAACGTTCACTATATATAGCGACGCTTTGGGCGTAGTGTTAGTTAAGCCGACGCCACCGCCTTGGTCCAGAAATATGACATGATGTTGTACGGAGGGAACGCAGACTTTTAACACATTATACTGCAGAAAACATAATCGGGCTAAGAGAGGTGCTCATTGTACTAAGCTGTCATGAATAAAGGCTAGCACTAGTTTTATGCTGTTTTGTTTGGCAGAATACTTGAAGTCTGTCTTATTTTCAGCGTGACATCCCACTTTGACACAAAACACAAAGCTATGGACATTATCGTCGAACACAAAAATCTTCGCATAATACTTTATTTGTATGCTTATTGCTGCACCGTGCATATCGTCGAATTATTTAATTAGTATACCAACTGATGCGCATACATAAAACTTTTTCACATTAAAACACTAAAATTGCTCCGACATGTTTCGATCCAAGAATCATCCTCAGGGAGCTACACTTTCTTTGCTAAAGTCACTTTTAAGAACTAGTTACTGATTGCTTTCGTTATACAATCCTAGTTCTGTGGCAGCATGTCTTGTTGTGTGAGGGTATGTTGCTAAGAGTGCCCGACTGCGGGTGTGCGTCCTGTGCTTTGCTGTGTGATACTTCATTTTTATATCTATTAAATTAAATTTAAGCTTATTACATGAAGATTGTGATTGACGTTACCCTCCTTTTCTGAGAATAGTTTACATTTCACATCCTGATAAATGTAACTGCGAAACTAGCTCCAAATTATAGGTGGATTATAGGTGGACATTATAAGTGTGGACTCACTTACTCTTCGCTTGCATGTTACAATTGCAGCCGCACCGGCATGTTGTAGGCAAAACAGAATTGTGTTCTAGACGTGGAATCCTACGACATTTGTGTATAAGTAAAATGTACAATACGAATTTCTAAATTTATCAAAAACTTAACCGACCATAAGTACGGATGTATGTAGCTGTCAGACGCCATATACGATACAGCATATAAGGGGATCTGTGGCCTCGTAAAAGGTGTATACACCAATACATTTGACGTGTAATAAAATGTTGATATAAAATTGTGTAAGATAAAATTCCACTTCGTCAAAGTGTTTTTAAATTAATGCACAGCGAATGGATATAGGTTAAAAATCAATTTACATTTCAACAGCTCCAAACCAGGGCAATGAATAGGATTCCGACAGGACGCCAAGCGTTTTCTGGATAAAGACAGATACAAATATCTACATGCATGTCAGGATGTCCAACACAGACAAATCCGTCCCTTGCCAGACTGTTTATTTCCTGAGTTCTAATGGCTTAAAATTATTAAACTAAAATCGTCTTTTCTCTATATCACCATGAATAATACAGCACATGTTTAAGAGGCCTTCGTTGGTGTGTTCTGTGAGTACAACAGCTGATATAATTGCACATTTGTGATACATGAAATATCACATACAAGGCAATCGTGGCCCTTAACCATACTAAGACCTGAAAATTAAACCTCTGTGAAAACAAACCCATTATTTGTAACATTAATACTTAGACGTGATACGAATAACAAAGAAAGAGAATCGGCAGAGAAAGAGAGGAATGCCGCCAGTTGCACTGAAGCTGCTGGCAACAGAAATCGCAATTTAATCTGAGTAACATCTGTTCCCACAAAATTCATAAGACTCATCCCAGAACAGGGCTCATGTTAACCCTGCGTAAGGTCGGGGAGGGGAACTCAAAGCACAGCAGGATGAAGGGAAGGCACTGTTGGAAACAGAGTGGGCTGAGGGAAAAAGTAGCTGGTGCTCAGTGTGAATCAAAATGATCTGTGAGACTGCTAATCTGCACTTTCTGCGTTCCACAATATTCCCGGTTCTTAAGAGCAAATGTCAGGGCTAGCGCATTGACTTTTATACCTCGTAAAGCTGGCTGGCTAGCTAGCTTCTGGAAAGTAGAGGAAACAGTGGGGTGTTTCTGTGCCCATTTGCACTTCCATCACGTATTCAAATTTATATCTATGTTTGAGAGTACTTGCACTTTTATTTCCACCAACTTTAATACTATCATCAGCGTTACGGCACGAATGAAACACAGAAGGACGGAGGCTTGAACTTCTTTATTGCTTTATGTAAGCTAACGAGCTCCACATTTTATGAGAGGGTTAGGGACACTGATTGCAGAAAAAATCAGGTCTACTAAAAATTATATGAACCATTTGCAAAACATTGGTACTTACGTTTCTTAATATGGAAGTATGGGAGGTGGAGAAGATAGTCAGTCCTAACTTCCAAGGAATGTTTTGGCACCTTTTGACAGCAACTCTTCACATTTCTTGTTCGGACACCGCATTTGCTCAGTTTGTTTCTTCGCCACTTTCGTAGTAATCGTTGCGAAACAAAGATAAAGGTGCTGAAGAGAGAGAAAAAGGAGCAGAAAGATACAGATCAAACGAGGTAGTCAGGTTAGCGGAAGGAGATGGTGAAAAAGCAAATATAGAAGAGATCACACAACCCCCACCCCTCCCGACCTGCGAAGTTCCAATTTTTACTATCTAACCTCCTTCCCATACTTTTAAACATATCGATTATTTTCATAGAAATTATCGATTCTTTTCATCGGTCAAAACAAGAAGTCCTTATTATAATTTACAGACTCATTTGCCCACGATATTTGACGGATTGTGTTTTAATAAGACGTCATACAGCAGCAAGAGGCAGAACTGCGTAACTATGCATTAGCTCCGTATTAAATTTCAGCGAAATGAAACCTAATGCATATTAAACTTTGTTGCAATTAGCAGCCTTATCTTTTGTTTAGCAGTAGCTATGAATTTGATCGCTCGCGCATATCCACCATGAAACGTCAGACAATGAACAATAATATTACATTATTTACAAATTCATACTAAAGCCCGTGGCATTATATTTCCACAGTATATTGATTCTATCTCTCTCATATATCCCCTGCTGCAGAACATCGTGCAGTACACTGATGGCAAATTTGTAGTGTTGCTCCTTCATCAAAGGCCACTGCGTCGTGTGACATTATTAAAAGTTAATTTTAAAAAAAGATAACATTTTATTAATATTCGTCTAAGTTTACCTCAATTTTGGCATTTCAAACTACCAAATTCTTGAACACTTCCACAACAAAGTGCAAAAAGCAATTATTAGCTTCGTAATGTGTGTCCGCCCTTCTGTTCTTTCGTTCACGTATAATTCACCTGCTCCCACTGAAAGGATTTCCCTGAAATTTCTTATTAGTAATTTTTACCAAAAATCTCTTCGCCAAAATTAAATTTGTTTAAAATGTCACCAAAATTCTACCGGCGAACTTGTAACACCCCTTTCGAAACTTCTCCATACAGAAGTTGTAAAAAGAAGCGAAAGTACCAGGTTCATGCCCAATACATCACGTCAGAAACTGTACCGTTTAAGATATAACAAGAAGAAATACATCAGATCAAGGAAGATCAAAATAATAATTACATATATATAATGTGGCGCCACGCACATGACAGTTATCGCCGAAGAATTAAGCCAAAATAAAAACCACGAACAAGCAACCATTCTTTTGATGTGTGTTTGACCTGCATCATCGATATATTAAAGTAGAGATGCAACAATAACAATAACAATCTTCAAAACAGCTCAATATGTTTCGAGCAATTCTTTGCACATTATCCGGAGCGCAAGACTGTGATTTACAGCGTGTCGTATACTGTCCCCACGTTGTCGGTCGGAGGTCCAGAGTGTGGCGGCACGTACCATGTGTTCGTGCCGCCACACCCCGGACCTCCGACCGACAACCTGCGGACAGTATACGACACGCTGTAAATCACAGTCTTGCGCTCCTGATAATGTGCAAAGAATTGCTCGAAGTATATTGAGCTGTTTTGAAGACTAATAAATTGTTATTGTTGTATCTAGTTGGTACTCTGCTTTATTACATCCATCCTTTCCTTACAGCATACTGTTCATTCAGTATTGGGAGTGATGATAAAATATATGGAAGTAAACGCGTGATAAGATATGTGCGTAAAATTTCTCCTGCTAAACGAAACTGTGAGTGACGAGAGATGCACGTATCTCAAGACACGTTGCTTGTATACGCCCACACAACCTACTGTGATGAATGTATGTCATGTCGTTAAGCGTCTGAATATTACAGAACGTCCCCGATTCCCGCGTTTTCTAGTTGTTCAATTTCAGACTTATGCGATTTAAAAAATAAGAATAAAATAAAATTGATGAAACGCGCACCCAATTGTCCCTGCAGGAATGAAAGATCAGTGAGACGAAGGTGGTGGTGGAAGAAGACTGCTTGGCGAAAACACAGGAGCCGTTCAAGTGACTCTGTGTTGTAGAACGGATTTCAGCTGGACTATCGCTCGCTTACACTTACACAATTGACCATACACATACTTGATTCAGACTTGCGCCGAACCTTCCCGAAAGTAGGTGGTGCGTAAATATGGGAGCTTTCGCACTAGGACACGAACACGGAATTATTCAGCGTCGTTGAAGGTTCAATACTTGTATTCCAGTCGACAGCTTAAGCAGATGGTTTGATCGAATGACAAGCAATATGCCTAAAATTGTGTAAGGAACAGTATATTGTTGATAATTCACCAGGAATAAGTGGCACGAGCTGTACAGGAGACGTTGCAACAAGCAGAAGACAGCACGGTCGAGAAGAAGGAAATATGGGGAACACAACAGACAGAAAGCGCGCATTTCACCAGATCTACAGTAACATGACTGACTAAAACTGGTGCAGTGTTAACCAATAACAACTCTAACATGCGGATATAAATAGTGCAGTGTGCAAATATAAACACGGTTTAACATAGCCTATGTATTAAGTCTAGTATCAGCAAACTCCAGGCATGCATGAAACAAGGCACCGAAGACGGTGTACAAAAGGCCGAAAAGCTTATGCCCACTTCGAAAAAAAACATGAGAAAGGTATATTCGTTGTTACACCGTGCATGTTGTTGAGTTAATCAATTATTATACCAACTACTGCACATATATAAAATTTATAAAATTTACACATTAAAATATTAAAAACGCTCCGACATGTTTCGGTCCTAGGACCGAAACATGTCGGAGCGTTTTAATGTGTAAATTTTAAAAATTTTATATACGTGCAGTAGTTGGTATAATAATTGAGTAATGAGAAAGGTAGTTGGAAACGACAATACCACATATCAAAAACAATCCCTATTAAGGACATCAACCTGATGTTTATCAAATGTGTGCAAGAAATACGAATTGAATCAAAAATAATATAGTCACATAAACTGAAGGAAATACATCACTTGAGATTAATATTCTAGATGGAAGTACGAGTACATACGAGTGAGACGTGAATAGATATAATGAAAGGTCAGATACTGTACTTGGCTAGCTCTTTGAAGAAAAGGGTCTTCCAAGTACAGTGTTTAATGGTGAATTCCTCTAACACCCTCAGATAGGTTCGGGTAGGAAGTCGTGATCTGCTGAGCAAAGATAATATTATAAAAAAGAAAAGTTCTATAAGGAGTTAGTTGGAAATTTCTAGGCATAATGCTTCAAGTAGGAGATCTAGTTCGGTACATGGTGACAAAGAATTTAAACACTGGCTGCAGTCTAACTTACTAATGAAGAACAGCTGACTAGCCGCGTGTGTGACTATTCAATCGAAAACATTCAGAACTGCTACACTTACAGCAGTCCAGATTGTTTGCAAGGAAATCACACAAGTCTTACTGTAAGTACTCGAAATATATATGACAAAACACCAACACACAGTTTTATTGCTCCGTATGACACCAGCACATATTTTAGCAGCTGAGAAACGGGTTATTTTGAGTATTAAAATATGGTCAACACCAACCATTCATCGATTTCATTTTGCTGCCACCCAGTATCGGTATGTAGAAACAGATCACATTAGCAGAAAGTTTAAAATTACACAAGGTATTTTAGAAATGTCCGCACAACCTCTATTTAACTACGCGACTGTAACTGGAAACGAAAGTCAGTGCAGTTAATGTAGATTGGTTTGAAGCACCCGGCACCTCCAAGCAGACAATATTACGGGCGAGCGGTACAGAATTGCTGGCTGGAACGAACGTGATTTGAATCGGTATGCAAAACAGGGATTAATTGTCATATATACATGCATGGAGTCTACCCATACAAAAACCGACATTGCTAACAGATAAAAGGTTCCATTTAGTACGTTTATCCCTTCAGTGTTTGAAAAACCACGGTACCTTTTTTATTTCCTTGCCTCTGTTTTCTATACAACACAACCTATTCAAGTACAGACTGGAAATGCACATTAAATTTGTGGTTTAATGTGTACACAAGTGGGCTAAAAGTAATTTTATGTTAATGGGTTTATGTAATTATATCTGTGTGTTCTTTGAAAATGGGTTGTAAATATTAAGAGTAAGCGTTTTGTTACTAATGCTTTGTAAAGTAAACCACATCCTTAGCTACAAAACTGTAAAATGTGCGATCAAATTATTAAAACTGGGGTCGAAACACAGAAACATTTTGACATGTCCTTAAAATGTGCAAAGTATCCTAATCACAGTTCTATGTAAGCAACCATTAATTTCAAGTACATACGCATAAACAGCGAACGTTTCGTAAAATTAATGGTTTTCCTAAAAATACAAACATCACAGTGAATAAGAATTATGCATTCTTGTGGCAGTATAGAACACTAACTATAAATTCTTATAATAAAACCAACTAGATGCACTAATTATTTAAATTTATTTTTGGAATAAAACTCTACATGTTTCGGACAGTTCTTCTGCCCATCATCAGGAGTTTTTCATTGTACATACAGCAATGGTTTATGTTATAAAGATTTGCTAATTGCTTGCAAGGAGGATCACGGCGGAACTCAGTTCCGTCCCGATCCTGCTGGCATGCTGTCAGCAAACCTGTATGACATATACCATTGCTGTATGTACAGTGAAAAACTCCTGATGTTGGACACAGGAACTCTCCGAAACATGTAGTTTTATTCCAAAAATAAATTTGAGAAATTGGTATATCTAGTTGGTTTTATTATAAGAATTTATCACGATAAACGATCACCTGATTGTCAGATACTAACACTAAGTCTGTCACATAATTCCGGACAAGAAAATTCGTAGTGTTTTCATTCGGCCACAGAGCGCTGTATCCGTAATTCCCTGCCTTACGAGACGTTGCTCTGGCAAATATCCCTAGACGGCTTCGCTAATATTAATACTTCTTGGAAAGACATTTGCATATCATTTTAATGGAGTGGGAATTATTTTTCTGTTCTGACGGTGTCTACACTTCGATTAATTATATCAGTTACATTGCTTCAGGGAAACAAGCTTAACATATAAACAGACACATTACAATAATCACGATTTCTCTAATACGAACACGGAGAAGGAAGATGATCCAAAGGGAAATGCGAACACAAAATATTTCAAAGTGTCTCTTCCCTAGCTTATGATGTTTTACAAAAAGCGCTTATGATCTGTGTTACAGAAATACATATTCTAATGTTGAATCATAAAAAAGCGAAAGTTAATAAAATTTTATCCGTCTGTTTCATGGAAGTAATGAGGAAGGCTATGCGAATTCATAATATTAGGCGCAAGCCGTACAGATGAGGTCTTATTCCCCAAATCATAACAGGACAATATTTTGAAAGTTCATGAAAAGCTCTCTTACCAGCACTTTCCACGAATACAAGCCTTCAAATTACGATATCAATCATATAAATGCTTCTAATATCCAGTTTAATTTTAACGGGCACTTTGCTAATGAATTCTTAATGTAGCTAAGAGGTTCATACGACATTTCAACACTAGAAAACTGCAGTGAACCAACTTCACCTCTACTTGAATTAAGAAATCTAGATCGGCTTTAACGATTCCTGACGTAAGGCGGAGGTATAAAAGCAAATTGGCCTATAACTTTGGAATTTTAATCTAAGTTGTTTGCACTTTAGTGAATACGCCCCATGGCAAACAGCTTCAAGGGAATACGAAAAGCGACATGGAATTTACTCACAAGGTAGGCTCGACAGATGTTCTTGTCGTTATGTTATTTTATGTCTAAATGCTGGCATGGCAGTTACAGCTACTGAGAGAACGCAAGGCGCAGTGGAAGCACCAGGAAGGATTGCAAAGCTTGAAGCGTCTCTGCTGTACTGAAGCTAATAAGCCGACTCAAGTTCAAAATTTACAGAGCTTGTATATAAAAAAGAATAATTTGCAGACACAGCCAACGTCTGCTTCCAAAAACAGGGCGATGTTTGATTTCCCACCTGAAGTTTCAACGTTGCTTTTACCCTAGTTTTCATTCCAGCATGAAAGGAACTTGCTAATGGCGTCTCACACTCTTTCGTGTGTAGGCGGGGGAGAAGCCCTCTAATGTTAGTGTTTGAAGTAACGAATATATTTCTACGAAATTTGGTAAAACGCTGGACGTATTCCGTTGGTGTTCCGTCTCCCGCAATTTAATTCAATTCTTCTTTAACAAGCATAACATAAGCGCCAACGACTATCCTCTCCAATCAGGTTAAATCGACGGTGCCGCAGAGCCGATACCGCTCATTCATACAAGGCTGGTCCCGCTTTCAAACCTAAACCTACATGTGTCCGTCGTTACTTTGTTTTTTCACGGTTTTACTCTGTTTATCCAAGTACATTTCCGGACAGTATGTCAAATTATATCATTGCGGCTTCCTTCCATCTCCTCTCCAATTCATTCACCACCCATCCCGACACTTGATGTCACGCAGCTTGTACGGCTGGTATCACTGTCAATTAAAACCATAAGTAAAAATAAATAAAATGTAGATGTATAAAAAAAATAATGCTTCAGAATTGAATAAATGATATGAACAATCGTTAAGTTCCGTATAATACCAGGAAATAAAATAAAATACATAAAATGTAGTTGTATCAAAAAAATATAATGCTTCAGAATTGAATAAATGATATGAACAATCGTTAAGTTCCGTATAATACCAGGAAATAAAATAAAATAAATAAAATGTAGTTGTATCAAAAAAATATAATGCTTCAGAATTGAATAAATGATATGCACAATCGTTAAGTTCCGTCTAATACCAGGAAATAAAATAAAATAAATAAAATGTAGTTGTATCAAAAAAATGCTTCAGAACTGAATAAATGATATGAACAATCGTTAAGTTCCGTATAACACCAGGAAAGCCAACAGTTTCCTTTACAACTGAAGGACAGCGTCGAGCAGAAAGTCTCAACGTTGCAAAAGCACCAACACGGATTCATTTCCTCTATACAGAATGTTATGCTCCCGTGCTCCCCTCTCGGCTTCGACCCTGTTCGCTGTGTTGGCACAAGAACAGAGCAATTTTGTACGGCGCTAGGTCACGTGGTAACCATTACAATACGGGACACAACTACTGTAGAAAGTATCATTGGGACGCTGAGTCTTTTTCGTTTAAGGACAGCTACAATGAAAACAATTTGATCCAGCCTTCACAGAAAACAGGATGCTCTGTCCTTCTCTTTCTTAATGCAGAAAATAATGAAATATTGTTCCGTGATACTAAACACATACAGGCACACATCTTTTTGACGTTCAGGTAATCGTGCATCGTGATAAATTCTAATAATAAAACCAACTGGATGCACTAGTTTCTCAAATTTATTTTTGGAATAAAACTCCACATGTTTCGAAGGGTTCCTCTGTTCATCATCGGGAGTTTTTCACTGTACACACAACAATGGTATGTCATACAGGTTTGCTGACAGCTTGCTAGCAGGATCAGGACGGAACCAGTTCCGTGCCATGGCAGCATACTGCCATGGCACCCAGTTAATTTGAGGAAATTAATCAGTGAGTGTTTTTTAATAATATGATTTTAGCAAGGAACAGTGAGTGTAGCTCCCTGAAGATGATCTTAGGATCGAAACATGTTGGAGCGATTTTAAGTATTTTAATGTAAAAAAAATTTATGTGTGTGCATTAGTTGGTGTGCTAATTAAATGACCCTACGAAATGCACGGTGCAACGATAAAGACTGTGGATTAGCTATAAACTGTCACGGCAGTATGTATGTATATACATATATATATATATATATATATATGTGTGTGTGTGTGTGTGTGTGTGTAATGAGTACTTCATTGATTTATCTCTGACAAAATACGTCCTGATTCATTCCTTATCGTGTCTGCAGTCCAATGCTATTGGCTTGTTAATGCGATTCAACGCCATGTTTACCTTATCAAAGACTAAAACACATGCAGTGGTGGAGAGTATAATTAAACTTAATTTTTCCCATTTGCAGTGTCAGGAAAAGAGCTACAATACCGGTGCCAGCACTTGAATCGAGCTTCAATGAGGGAAACATTATTTATAGTCAGTGTGACGTAGCTTTCATTCTACAGTCCGACCTGTGTTCCAGCTGGATGTTGGAACAATTAAACTGTAACATATCATCAGACTGAAAACAGAAATCGTAAATGGCAGACAAAAATTTGACACCAAAACTAATACATTTACCATCCTTTACACCTCATTTCGGTGCTCAACCTGCCAACACCGCGGACATACGTTGTTACTGCGAAATGAAAGCGCGCAGATTTAAAATAAATGAATCATTGACAGTTGTTTTATTGACAGTCTAGACAACCTCTGCGCGTTATTCGAATATACATAGAAAAAATTTGGTATTGTTGACTGAACGCCTGTTATTAGTTCCTGTTCAGAGGAGCAATAAATTATGTAAAAACACATTAACGCTTCGTTCAATTTATTAATTTGTTTTTGTTTTATGTTAATGAATAGAGTAACATTATTTATACATCAGGCTGACATACTTTAGAAGCGAAGTATAAATATTAGCACACAATTATCGCACGTGTTGAATATTTCGTAGTATACACACGATACATAAAAAGGTAAAATGCACCATATCAATTGCCATGAAGACACACAGGGGAAGCAGTAGAGCTATACTCTCTACTTAACCTCGGCGCTAGATGGAAGTCGTGGTTAACGCCACACCCCGGTCGCTTTACCCCCCGTGAATACCCGTTACCCCGGTATAGGAGGCTGGGTGGGGCCCAGGGATGGTTTGGATGAGTGTGGAAAACATAGCCCCCACCAGGATTCGATCCCCGAACCATCCAGTCCTTAGTAAGTCGCTATACCGACTACGCTATTCCGGTCCATCTCCTCCATGAGTCAAACATCCTAAATGTGTTTAAAGTTTTACAGCACTGATTTTACCTGTCAACATCGATGTAGCTACTCATATTAAGAAGTCCCCTTTACAATTGGCACCTTAGCAATACATATATATGCTACATATAATTGCATAGAGTCGCTGTAAGGGGAGAAATATTTCTGTAAGTTTCCTGAGTACAACATAAAAATACCACAAAAAGCTTGTAGTGGCAACTCTGTATAATATATCCGCACAGCGTGGCCTGTTGTACCAGTTGGCCTATAGACCTTTATTCCGGATTATGCGATAAGAATCTCTGGCCCTGTCTCCATATATTCCATTTCT
>Ga0123352_10000825_pt1 | contig 39015 bp, 32 predicted proteins | sample TergutLab28metaG_FD_89700 | JGI IMG/M metagenome (GOLD analysis project Ga0123352, IMG submission 89700) | Labiotermes labralis P1 segment gut microbial communities from Petit-Saut dam, French Guiana - Lab288 P1 | ecosystem: Host-associated > Arthropoda: Insects > Digestive system > Gut ... | reverse complement strand
TTCCTCGATAGCTCAACGGTAGAGCAACCGGCTGTTAACCGGTAGGCTGTAGGTTCGAATCCTACTCGGGGAGCCATTTTCTGGGCCCATAGCTCAACGGCAGAGCATCCGGCTCATAACCGGCTGGTTCCAGGTTCGAATCCTGGTGGGCCCACCAGGTCATTTGTCAGCAAAATAGTAATTGATAAATTGCGATTGGTTAGTGTATAATGTTAGTTGTAGTTTTGAGTAGAAATTATGGGCGATTAGCTCAGCTGGGAGAGCGCCTGCCTTACAAGCAGGATGTCGGCGGTTCAATCCCGTCATCGCCCATCGTAAGTCGTTACACCGTAACGACTTATTTTTTTCCCTTCAATATGTGATGGCAGGTTCCAAACAGTCTATTTTAAAGAATATATTAATTTTACGTTTCTATTTGCGTTGTCTACCGTATATAATACGAGATTATTCCTTTCCATACCCCATGCGGTTGTCCTTTGGAGTAAGTGAAAATAATCATCTTCTTGTATTGGTACATCTATATCTGTTAAAAGAGCCATTCTTGTTGAAATCAATTGTGAAAATGATATTTTATTTCCATCCAGGCTCATTATCTGTCCTGAATAATTATTTGGAGCAGCTCTGCCAGATACAATGTTATTATTAAAAATAAGAGTAAACATATTTTCAAAGTACATTGCATTTATTCGTTCTCTATCAAGTTCCATTGTGTTGCCAGGCATTTCTACTCTAATAAGCTGCCATGTTTTTCCTTGCACTGTATTAAAATCAGCTTTATTCCTGGGGCCATTGCACAAAGAAGCGCATGATATTAATAAAATAACTATTACAGCAATAGCTGTTAAAAACAAACTTTTGGTTTTCATATTAAATACTCCTTCTGCTAAATATATATTGAAATTATATCTTTCATTTAAATAAAAGTCATTTGTTGTTATAGCTTTTTGATTAAATTTTTAAATTAAAATGAATATACAAAGCTCTTGACAATAGTTCTAAATTGGAATGAATTTACTCCATCAGCTATCAAAAAGGCTAAATAAGTTGGGAGCTGCATTAGAGAGGTAGTATGAACATTATTTTTATAATCGTGATGCTTGGCTTTTTTTCTTTTTTGATATGGTATACAGCATATCGACTAAGTGTGCATTTCAAATTTATCTCTTTTTGGACATTGCAAGTGATTACTGCAACTGGTGTAATTGGCTTTTTCCTTACTTCTGCAGTAATATCAATGAAGTTTTCAAATTTGTTTCTCGCCACTTTTAACATTATAGCTGGGTATTTATTTTTATTTTTATTTTATTTGTTTTTTTTATTGGTCATACTGCATATCATCAGGCGTATATGGAAGCCTTCGTTAATATGGAGTGGAGTAGCTGCATTAGCTGTTGCTTTTATTGTAGTTTTTATTGGGGCCATTATTGCCTTATCATTTACTGTTACTGAAACTGAAATCAAGATAAAGGGTCTTGAAAGAGAGCTAACGATTATGCATATTTCGGATGTGCATATTGGACACCATCGGGGGCGAAATTTTTTGACAAAGATCGTTGAAGCAACAAATAAACGGAATCCGGATCTGGTAGTTATTACCGGAGATTTGGTAGATGCTGAACCAACACTGCGGCCTGGCGCTCTGGAACCACTTTCCAAAATCAAAGCTCCAGTCTACTTTGTAGAAGGGAATCATGAGAAATATTTGGGAGCAGAGCGTCTATTAAGCCTGATCGGGTATCAGAATGTTTATATCCTGCGCAATGAAATTATTGAAACTCACGGCATACAGTTGATTGGTCTTAATTACATGAGAGCAAACAACGAAAGATTTGATATGAGTATGGCAGATGACAGTGTCACTGTAAAATCAGTATTAACAGAACTTCCCATCAGGAGCGATATTCCCTCCATACTAATAAGCCACAGTCCGGGTGGATTTAGATATGTTGTTGCAGCAGGTGTTGATCTTATGTTAGCTGGTCATACTCACGGTGGGCAATTTTACCCAATGCCATTTTTTAGAAGCTTAAATTTCCCAATGAGAGGGTTATATCAATATAATAATACTCAGGTGTTTATCTCGAGCGGGGCTGGCACTTCTTTTATGATACGCGTGAGATTAGGTTCTGTTAATGAAATTAACTTCTTGAGACTTGTACCTGATAACTGATAATAATCTACAAAATGCAAAAGGTGGCTAAAAAATTTTATTAAAAATAGCCTGAAAAACTCCTTTTAATAAGCATTGACGAATTGGAAAAATATTGAGATATTTTAAGTATATTATTTTAAGGAGCTTAAATTGGCTGAAAGATCAGATTTTTTATCAACTGATAGGGTGATTCAGGAAAGAAACCTTTTAAAAAATGTATATATGTGGATGACAGGAGGGCTTGCTTTAACTGCTGTTGTTTCTTTGTGGATGGTTTCTGATCCACAAAGGGTCATTAATCTTTTTCAGTCCGGCATGATATGGGCTATATTTATAGGAAAATTAGCACTTGTGTTTTTCCTTTCCGCTAAAATAATGAGTATGAGTCCCAGAACTGCTGTTTTATCTTTCACAGTATATTCCGCGCTTACTGGAGTAACTTTATCAAGCATATTTCTTGCATATACAATGGTAAGCATTGTTTCTACTTTATTTATAACTGCTGGTACTTTTGCTGCAATGAGCATTTATGCAATGACAACAAAAAGAGATCTATCGGGAATGGGTAGTTATCTGTTTATGGGGTTATTGGGTCTTATTATAGCTTCTATTGTTAACTTATTTTTGAAGAGCCCTGGTTTATACTGGCTGGTATCTTATGCAGGAGTTCTTATTTTTTGTGGTCTTACTGCTTATGATACTCAGAATATACTGAAAATGAGCAGGGAATATTCAAGCTCTATTGCAGATGAAGATTATATAAGGTTTTCCATAATTGGAGCATTAAAACTTTACCTTGATTTTATAAATATGTTTATTTTCCTCCTTAGAATTTTTGGAAGAAGAGACTAACATCAGTTTTTGTCAATGAGGATAACAGGGGGCATTTACTGCAACAGAAGAATCAAATGCCCAAAAGGGGTTATCCGTCCTGCAATGGACAGGATGAGGGAATCCATGTTCTCAATAATGGGTAACCTCTATGGGCTCTCTTTTCTTGATTTATTTAGCGGCTCTGGAATTGTGGGTATAGAAGCAGCCTCAAGAGGTGCATCATCTGTTACTTTTGTTGAAATGGATAAAGTAAAAAAAGCTGTTTTGTATGATAATGTCAAAATTGCAGAAAATTGTAAAACAGAAGTTTTTATCATGTCTGCTGAAAGGTTTGTTTCATTAACAAAAAATAAATTCGATATAATTTTTCTTGACCCTCCGTTCCCTTTTAAGAAAAAACAAGAACTCATTGAGCTTGTATCAAAGAAAAAAATTTTAACCCCTGCCGGGCGTGTTATAATCCATCATCCTATGGAAGAAACATGGGGGGATAAAATCGATACTCTTGTGCTTGAAGATAAAAGAAAATACGGAAGGTCGATTCTGCTTTTTTATATTAATACTCTGCAGCAAATAAATCAATGCGATTAACCACATGACCCCATGCAGATTATTGATATCCATTATTAAGAAGGTGGTTAACAATTATATTGTCTGATTCCGGAAACTTAAATTTTGAAAGATCATCCTCATGCACCCAACTATATTCTGTGTGTTCGGTGAGTTCTATTTTTTCGGATAAAATATCTATTTTAAATGCTATAAGGTTATATGTGTTTTCCTTATTGGTAAAAACACCTGAACAAAGTCTATTATTAACTCTTATATCAACATTGAACTCTTCCAGAAACTCTCTTACAAGGCTTTCTTCAGGTAATTCACCTTTTTCAGCTTTTCCACCAGGGAATTCCCATAAATTACCTAAAGATTTCCCTGGCTTTCTTTTTGCAATAAAATATTTATCATTGCATTTAGCAACCCCTGCCGTGGATACAGAGTAAGCCATAATAAGCTCTAAAGAAATAAAACACGAGGAAATAGGAAATGCAAAAATGCGATTATGATACAAGCAATTCCTATAAGAGTTTTATAGTTTTCTATAAACATATCAATTGTTGCAAGAGTTCCATCCAGGATCCCTTTTTTCTCAATCAAATGTTTGCATAAGAAGTAAAGCGCTAATGTAATACTTGCTATAGCAGGAAGTAAGTCACCAATTATAGGGATATCACCATGAAAAACACTTATAATTTTAAAAATTCCGGCAATTCCTGCAATTATTGCAAAAATTAGTGTATATGCTTCTGATTTTAAAATCTTATCGCGAACGTCAAAGGATGCAAATCTTTTACTAAGAACATCTCCTGCTAATAAGAATCCACCCAGTAAATTAACTAAAATAGATAAAACATAAAATTGAACCATAGTTATGCCCTTCCTTTATCTAATAATATCTGAATCTTCTTTAGACGTCAAATATTATTTTTCATTCTATCTTTGAATTAAGGTTTATAATTTGATTACCATACGTAATATCTGCGTATAATATCGAATTTTTCTGAATTTCATAATTGGTTACAGGTATTGCAGCTCTTAAAATAAGCCTTTCAGCAGGGCTTTCAGGCATAAAATTAAAAAAATTTGTATAAAAATTTGCATTATCAGATAAAGTAATTGTTACTTCAACAGGTAGTGGCGTATCTGATACTATTGCTGAATCCTGCTTTTTTTCGATTATAAGGCTAACAAGTATATTATTATCAAAAATATACCCATTCAAAAGAAAATTAAAATTTGAATCAACACCGGGATTTAAATCTGTGCTGACTGTACCTCTGGTTAAAAAAGTGAATACCAGAAATAAGATACATACAAGAATAATATTTGCAGCAATTATAAGAAGAGATTTATTATTAAAAAAACCCTTTGGTCTTGATTTATCTTTTATAACATTCGGGGGCATCATTGCAAGTCTTTCTTCTCTGTTATAATGAAGTTCGTATGGTTCTTTTTCAAAGTATTTTGCCATTGCAGTCCTCTTTAACATTTTTAATTATTAATGGAATATATTCAAGAACCTCTTCGGAAGTAAAAAACCCTTTATTTTTATAACATTTTTTTCCAGCTTTGGCGTGGATCACAACACCGCTTATTGCTGCTTCAAACGGGGCAACTCCGTAAGCTAAAAGACCGCCTATTATCCCTGCAAGAATATCTCCGCTGCCTGCTGTTGCAAGCGCAGGATTCATACTGTCAAAAATTGCTATATTGCCTTTATTATTGCATATCCATGGAACATGAGATTTTAATACAGTGATAACGCCTGTTTTTTCTGAAAACTGTTTTATAAATGGCGCTGGATTGTCCATGATTTCTTCTGTGCCAACTTTTATCAGCCTTGCAAATTCTCCGGGATGCGGAGTTATAATACAGTTTTTATTATTAAATGGCATATTAATTTTTCTTTTTTCAATAATTGCTGAAAGCAGTGTCAATGCATCAGCATCCAGGACAACAGGCTTGTTTGTAGCTTCAAGCAAGTATTCAAGAAAATCCTCTTTTTCTTTTTCAAAACCCCATCCAGGACCAAGAATAAAAGAATCGCTGTTATCTATATTGTTTTTTGCTGATGATAACAAAAATGTATCAACCATTACTGAAATTAAAGAACTTGCAAGAGAGGGATAAATATCAGCATCTGTAAAAAGAGTAACGATTCCTGCAAGGCTTTTTAATGCTGCTTTTGAACATAAAACCGCAGCTCCGCTTTTTCCTTTGCTGCCAGCAAAGACAGAAACATGGCCGCGTGAATTTTTATAACACCATGCTGAAGGTGATTTAATATAGCGGTTAATAATATTTTTATCGATTAGAGTAATATTGGAATTTACAGAATCAAGTTGTGAAGAAGGAAATGCTGCGTTTACTAAAGCTATATTCCCACAATGTTTTCTGGCAGAAGGGTAGTAAAGGGAAATTTTTGGAAGCCCAATTGTTATGGTCAGATCTGCGTTTACAGAAGGATAACTGCTTTTGTAATCATCTCCAATTCCACTTGGAACATCCAGAGAACAGACAAAAGAAGATGATTCATTTATGTGGGTGCAAATTTCAGCCTCAATCCCCTTGAAGCTCCCTTTTATCCCAGTTCCGGATATCCCGTCAATAATCATATTGCTGTTTTTGATTTGATAAAAAGATTCTTCTTTATCCAATTCAAAATTTAAAATTTTTATTCCCAAATTTTTGCATAATTTAAAATTGATTGCTGCTGCTGTTCCCTCGCGCAGAGTATCCTGTCCAATCTGGATAATTGTTGTATCATATCCCTCTATAAAATGATGTCTTGCCATTGCAAAAGCATCTCCGCCGTTATTCCCTTTTCCGCAAATAAACAATATTTTGTCAAAATCATATAATGGAAAAATATTTTTTTTAAGATAGTTGTAGCAATTGATAGCAGCATTTTCCATCAGCAGCAATGCTGGATATTCAAACTCTTTTTGTGTTTTACTGTCGATAACCTGCATTTCTTCTGAATTAACGATTTTCATTATCTGCCACGACGAAGAATGGAATTTGCTCTCCACCATACAATATTTGCCTCGCTGTCCCCAGCCAGTAGCGCTGTAATTATTCCTTCGTTACTTACATCAATATCTATATGGTGATAATTTTCAAAATCTATATTTATTCTTGATTGGCCAACAGCCCTTCCATCGGTGTCAAGAATAAGTATTTGCAATGTTCTGTCATTTATTTTTGAAGAAAGAAAAAGATATCTGTTATTAACAATATCCATAAAATCATATAAAACCCTCATTGGTTTTTGCATGAAGTTGCTCTGGCCTAATGGGGAAGTGTACACTTCGGGAATCTCTATCATATTTATGTAAGTTCCTGCCTGAAGATCAAGAACATTAATGAATGATTTATAAAAATCAAAATCTGACTGCATTCCTGTTATAGGGTCGATTTTTCTTTCATAATATTGGGTTTTTATATAAAGCAAATAGCCAATAGAAGAGGGTTTTATTGTTTCTATAGAATAAAAAAAATTCAAATCTCCTACTGGAAAAGGGATTGAATCTTCATCCAGCTCTACCCTGTATTTTAGATTACCTTCTGCTGAAAACCAGAATACTATCTTTTTAGCTTCTGTAATTGTAACTACAATAATATCGTTATTGTTATTTGTCTCTATGCTTTTGATGAATGGAAAGGGTTTTCCGCCTACTCCATCCTGTCCAAGAGAGTTGATAAAATTGGCATTATTATCGAATTTATATATGATATGTGACAACACTATATTGTTTACTTCATCAAATTCATGCCTTTCTCTTGGCAGTAAATCGCTAACATAAATATGCTGTCGTCTGTCTACTCTGATCGTTCCAATATTGTTAAAAGGGAAAAAAACAGCTCTGCGGTTAACAACCTCAAGAGGGTCGTTTTCTTCAAAAAGAACTGGTGTACTGTTCTCGTCTCTTCTGCCAATTAGTGCAATAAGGTCTCCAAAGGAGGTGAATTTCATAACTTTTCGCAAGTTGCTGTTCAGGACATAAATAATGCCATCTACCATTCTGACATGAGCAGGATTGATAGAAAATGTATGCCTGTTAAAGGATATATCGATTTGATCATCCATATTTCCATATCTAATGTTGAATAGAGTTTCTCTTTTAAGCTGCGATGTATCGCTGTCCCTGCATGAAAATATAAATAAAGATAAAAAAATAAATAACAAAAGAACTTTTTTCATTATATGAAGATGATACTATTCGTAATATTTAATGTCAATCTTTTGGGGACACGCTTCTTATTGTTGAAATATGTGTAAAACTCAGGCTATTTTTTAAAAAAAATAGTGAAAAATATTTAATAAACTTGTTTTTTTTGTTATATTATTTTTTTGCAAAGTGTATTCCGAAGATTTATAAACAAATTTACCTTTGTTTATGGGTTTATCCGGAACATATAGAAAATATTCACAGAAACAGGAGTAGGTCTGTTAAATGATAGATAAAATAATAGAATTCTTTCTCGGTTCTAAACACGAAAAAGATTTACAACAAATTATCCCGATTCTTCATAAAGTAAATGAAAAAGAAAAATGGGCTGTAAGCTTGACCAATAGTGAGCTTAAAGAACAAACAGCTATTTTTAAAAATAAACTTAAAGAAGGGTATACGCTTAATGATATATTGCCTGACGCGTTTGCTGTTGTAAGAGAAGCAGCAAAGAGGGGTTTGGGCGAGCGGCCTTATGATGTCCAGATACTTGGCGGAGTTGTTCTTCATCAGGGCAAAATAACAGAAATGAAGACAGGAGAAGGAAAAACACTTTCGAGCGTATCTGCGGCTTACCTTAATGCTCTTACTGGCAATGGGGTTCATATTGTTACGGTTAATGATTATCTTGCGGAAAGAGATGCAAACTGGATGAAGCCGGTTTATGCGCTTTTGGATATTTCCGTAGGGTTTATTGTTTCAAGCATGGACACTGAGGCAAGGAAGCAAAATTACGCATGTGATATAACTTACGGAACAAATAACGAACTTGGGTTTGATTATCTTCGCGATAATATGAGTTTTAGCAGCGCTGAAAAGGTGCAGCGTGGACACAGTTTTTGTATAATCGATGAGATCGACTCTATCCTAATAGATGAAGCAAGAACCCCGCTTATTATTTCAGGAGCAGCGGAAGATGATACCAAAAAGTTCTATGAAGTCAACAATCTTGTGTCTTACCTGCAGGAATGCAAGAAAGATGCAAATACCGGACAATATCCGGATGAACAGGAAAGACTCGAAGGTGATTATAAAATAGATGAAAAAGGGAAAAGGATTACATTTACCCAGGATGGTGTAAATAGTGTAGAAAAACTCCTTTTAAAACATGGCATCATACGTGACTCGCTCTATAGTGATGATAATTTTGAGTATATGCACTACATGACGCAGGCTGTAAAAGCGCACAAGATTTTTAATAAAGATGTGGATTATGTTGTGCAAAATAATATGATTCAGATTGTAGATGAGTTTACAGGCCGTATCCTTTCCGGAAGAAGATATTCTGATGGTCTTCATCAGGCAATAGAAGCAAAAGAAAAAATCAAGGTTGCAAGAAGAAATAAAACACTTGCGACAATTACATTTCAGAATTTTTTCCGTTTATATAAAAAAATATCAGGTATGACAGGAACAGCAGATACAGAAGCAAGGGAGTTTGGCCGTATTTACAACCTTGATGTTGTTGTTATCCCGACAAATCGTCCTGTAGTAAGAAGAGATAACGAAGATGATATTTATCTGAATGAAGCTTTTAAGCTTGATGCCATTATATCTGAAATAGAAGATGCTCATAAAAAAGGGCAACCTGTGCTTGTAGGTACTGTTTCCATTGAAAAGTCCGAAGAACTTGCCAAGCATCTTACCCGCAAAGGGATAAGGCATGAAGTTTTGAATGCCAAGAATCATGCAAGAGAAGCTCTTATTATTGCAGAAGCAGGCTCAAAGGGCGCGGTTACGATTGCGACAAATATGGCAGGACGAGGAACAGATATCAAACTTGGAGGGAATCCTGAATTCAGGGCAAGAAGAGCTGCGGGAACCGAAGCTTCTCCGGAAGTTTTTTCTGCTGCATTTAAAAAAGAATATGAAAAGTGGAAAGCAGATTACGAAGCTGTAAAAGAAGCAGGCGGACTTTTTGTTGTGGGAACCGAGCGTCATGAATCAAGGAGAATTGATAATCAGTTGAGGGGGCGTTCCGGAAGGCAGGGAGACCCTGGTTCTTCGAAATTTTATATTTCGCTTGATGATACTCTAATGAGGCTTTTTGGCGGAGATAATATAAAATCTTTTATGGGTAAAGTAGGGATGAAAGATGGCGAGCCTATACAACACCCATGGATTAGCAAATCTATTGAAAAAGCGCAAAAGAAAGTTGAAGAAAGAAACTATGAAATAAGAAAACATCTTTTGGATTATGATAATGTTATTAATGAGCATAGAAAATTTATCTATACTCAACGTGATAAGATTCTTGAAGATAATAATTTGAGCGAAAGAATCGTTGCGATTATAGCAGAATATTTTGATGAGCTTATAACTGACGGCAAAGACAAAGACTATGAAAGAGACAATAATTATTTTATAGATAAAATTCAGGAAGTTTTCTTTTATAAGGTTGAGATTCCCGCAGATGAAGTAAAAAATATGAAGCTCGATAAGTTAAAAGAAACTATTATTGGGAATATACGAAAAGAAATTCTTGAAAAAGAAACACAAATCACCAAAGAAAATTTTAACTATTATATCCGAATGGAATATATGCGGCTTATTGATGTTAAATGGCAGGACCATCTTGAAAACCTTGAAGAGTTAAGAGAAGCAGTATATTTAAGGTCCTATGCGCAGAAAAATCCTCTCCTTGAATATAAACTTGAAGGTTTTAATATATTTGATAAACTTATTGTGGATATCAGGCTTAGTGTTGCAAGAAAAGTTTTAAATGTAAGAATAAAACTTGGCTATGAAGATTCCCATAGAGTTATGCGAAGTGTGGGGCAGGCTTCTCATAGTGCAATGGGACAGTTTTCTGTATCAGGCGCAGATGCAGCAGGGCAGGGGGAAGGCAGAAAAGGCGCTCCGGAAAATGCTCAGGTAAGGAGAACAATTCCCAAAGTTGGCAGAAATGACTTATGTCCATGCGGAAGCGGGAAAAAGTATAAATTTTGCCATGGTACTGGTGGTTAATGGGTACGCTGCCAAGTGATAAAAAAGCACGTGGGTAGCGACACGGACGCCTGTGAGCTAATTACCTTGCGCGCGTAGCTGGATGCAGCAGCCTACAGTTTAGAAGCCACGTTGCAGGCTATTCGCGTATGCTGGTGAACACAATCAGTGTGGCTGCATATGGGTATATTATTCAGAATCTTTTGTTAAAATACTTATCCAGTCTCTTCTGCAATACAAAAATCTAATTAACAATACGGTATTATCATCTTCATTAATTTTATAAATTAACACATAATTCTTAATATTAATTGATCTGATACCTTTTGTGGCTAAGTATTTATTTTGTACTAAGGTCTCCTGAAAGGATTTTCCTTTAACTTACTATAAGTTTTTATTAATTCTTCATAATGATTTTCGGCGGCTTTTGGGGCTTCTAAAACTTGGCTGATATATTTTAATGTGGAAATAATATCGCTATTTATTTTTTCAGAGAAAACTAATTTGAACATTATTTTTTCAATGCGAGTTGCATATTTTTTAGTACTTCTTTTTCTGTTAATGTCCTTCTGTTGTCTATGTCGTCTATTCCTTCCTGAATGAGCCTGTATAATTCACTGCGTCCAGCTATTTCTTCATAAGTTTCAATACTCATTACCGCAAGATCGCCTTCGCCGTTTTTGGTTAAAAATACTGGCTCTTTAAATTTATGGCAGAAATCGGATATTTCCGCGTATTTACCACATAAATCGTCAGAACTTCGTATGACAGGCATTAGTATCCTCCAAAAATATATTTTTATTCTCTGTGTTTTGCGTATGCTTATATTTAAGATTATACATGTGTTTTATCTTCACTTGTCAATATAAATCTTGGCATCAAGCCTATTTTTGTCTGGATTGCTTCGTCGCTTTGCTCCTCATAATGACGAGGTCTGGCTGCAGGCTACCCGCGTATGTTGGTGAACAACTATTTTCTTTTATTATCTGCTTAAAACTGTAAGCGGATCAATAGGTCTTTGATTATGGTATATCGAAAAGTGCAAGTGAGGACCAGTGCTTCTTCCAGTGTTTCCCAAATCCCCAATAACTTGATTCTGCACAACCCTGTCGCCTTCCCTTACCCTGGCTCTGTCAAGATGCGCATATAAAGACTGGTAATTTCCAGGATGCCTTAGAATTATATATCTTCCATAAACAGAACTAAAACCAACCATTATTACCTGGCCATCAGCAGTTGCGCGCACAGGTGTTCCAATATTGTTAGCTATATCAATTCCATTGTGCATCATCCTTCTCCCTGTAAAAGGGTCATTTCTCATACCAAAAGGAGAAGTCAATCTACCCTGTACCGGAAACACAAAAAGTTCTCCCAAAGCTTTTTTAAGCGCAAACCTGTCCATTGTAGCGCCAGGTATAAAAAGCTCCTGCCCAGGTCTTATTACAGAAGAGTCCAGATTATTGATATCAAGAATATCATTAAGATTTACTCTGTGCCTGCTGGCAATCGAACTCAGGGAATCCCCTTGTCTGACCCTATAAAAAAGCCCGTTTGTGTCAGGTATTCTAAGTGTAGTGCCTGCAGTTATCAGCCTTGCATTTTGTATATTATTAAAACTTATTATAGTGCCCTGATTGATATTATATCTTTGCGCAATTACAGAAATACTTTCCCCTCTTGCAACAACATGATTGCGGACATTAACACCACCCCTGATTATAGAGAGGTCAACACTTCCAGTTTGCTGATTTTCCGATGCAGTTTTTACTGCCATAAAAGATTCTATAAGATAAGCAGCGCTGTTGTCGTTAGGAAGCGTGATTGCTCCGGCTGGAACAAATGTAGCTGAATATATTGATGTTGATATAAAAACTAAAAGCCCTGCTGTGATTATAAAAATATTAATAATCGAAAGTTTTACAAGTATTGGTTTAAATTTTTTGAAAAAGCTCTTCCTTGCTAAATTTATGAGATTTTTATCATTATGCGTTTCTATTATATTTGAAACATGGTTTACAACTTTTTGTGGAAGAATTATATATTGCCCTTTTAAAGAATTTTTAATTGAGAGATTGTTTGAGATTCTATTCTGTATATTAAAAGGTTTGTAAGAGGCTTTGTTTTTTGATAACTTTTGTTTAAACTTATTTTTGATTGATTTGAATATGTTGATAAATAATAATGAGAAACCAGCAAAAAATCTTTTGCCTTGTTTTTTTGATGCGATTAAGGAATAATGTCTTTTTTTTACTTTTTGAGTGTAATTTATTAAATTATCCATAAGCCTTGTTAATATATCGACATTTAATAGACGACATATTAATATAAGATGAGGGGAAAAAATATTTTTAATACCAGAAAGAAAATATTCTTAATTATTACAGCCATTATTGTCTTACTCATAATTTTTAACTACATGAATCTAATGCTTTTTAAGCCTCAAAATCCCAGTGAAGCGCTTAATAGAACAAATGTTGTAAGAGGTCCTATTCTTGACAGAAATGGCAGAATTTTAGCTATCCAAACCAGGCTTCATTCTGTTACTGCATGGATACCAAATATAAAAGATGTTGAAAAAACTGCTTCAATACTATCAGAAGCCTTAAATATGGATAAAGAGAGGCTTATTAGAGATATTTCAGCCCGCACAAGGTTTATGTTCATTAAAAGGAAAATTTCAAACACAGAAGCAGACAGGATAAGGGCGCATATAAGGGCAGGAGATCTCCCTGGCATCAGCCTGATACCTGAATATGGAAGAAGTTATCCAGAGAAAGAAATCGCGTCCCACCTCATAGGATTCGCAGGAATAGATAATATAGGGCTTGCTGGTATTGAGTATACATATAACCATATTCTTTCTCCAGCGCCAACGCTTTTTTCAGGCAGAAACAGGAATGTATACGGCAATCAGGTTTATCTTACTATCGATACAAACATACAATATTTTGCGTATCATGCAGCGCTTGAAGCATTTGAAAGATATGAGCCTGAAATAGTTATTTTTATTGTTGCAGAAGCAAAAACAGGGGATATCCTCGCGTATGTTTCTGTTCCGGAGATAGACCTTAATAATTTCGCGACTGCGCCAGCAAGGCACAAAATAAATCATCCTGTTGCAACAGCGTATGAACCAGGCTCGGTTTTTAAAGTTTTTAGCATAGCATCTCTCCTTAATTTGGGCGGCATCAATGAGCATACTATTTTTCATTGTAACGGACATTTTGAAATGAACGTCAATTCTCCAAATCCCATCAGAATAAGATGCCTTGGTCACCACGGAAATGTTAATGCTGAAAGGATTCTTGAGCGCTCATGTAATTCCGGGGCTGCGCATGCTTCACTTACAGTTTCAGATGAGGCGCTTTTCCGGATGCTTAGGATGTTTAATTTTGGAGAGCAAACAAATGTCCCTTTGTCTGGCGAAACCAGAGGACTTTTCAGGGAGTACAGAAGGTGGTCAATCAGATCAAAGCCCACAATAGCTATGGGGCAGGAAATATCTGTGTCTGCCATGCAGATTGTAAGAGCAGCTACTGCATTTGCAAATAACGGCGTTATGCTTCAGCCTAATCTTGTAAGCAAAGTTATGTCTCATGATGGCAGAGTGATTGACAGAGCTGCGAGGCAGCCAATACGGCAGGTCATATCTCCGGAAACTGCGCATTCTGTTTTAAATATGATGAGTATGGCAGCAACTGAAGGGACAGGAAGGCGCGCTGCTGTCAGAGGTGTGACAATGGCTGTAAAAACAGGAACATCCCAGATAATGGACACAGCAACAGGAAGATATTCTGAAACAGATTTTATAGCTTCCTGTCTTGCGTTATTTCCAGCAGAAGATCCGGAAATCATAATATATACTGCTATAATCAAGCCCAGAAGAGTTAGCCATTTTGGCGGAGTGATTGCAGCGCCCCTTATTTCTACTGTTGCAGAAAAAGTAATTTCATATCTTGGAATAGCAAGAAGGGGTGACACAGTAATAACCCACCCTGGAAGTATTACTGTTATGCAGCCTCAGGAAATAGAACTTGGGGAAACTGTTCCTAATTTTTTGGGATTGTCCAAGCGCCAGCTTCTCCCAATCCTGCAGGATAATAGGGTAAACCTTTTAATAACTGGCGAAGGGTGGGTTAGAAGTCAGTGGCCTGCTCCTGGAACTGAAATAATAAATGGAATGACTATAGAATTATATTTGGAATAGGACTTACTCTATATAACTATGGAAATATCAGAAAAAAACTATGAACTTCTACTGGAAAAATTTGGGATAGATAAAGAACAAATCTTTTTAAATAAAGATGTTGTTATTGAAGAATCAGCAAAAGGGGCGCCTACTGCAAAGATAGGGAATACCTATATCCACAGCAAATATGACCCTGCAGGGGAAGCCAGAAAAGTCATAACGCAGTATGCAGCGCAGAATGCCAACCAGAATTATGATTGCTGGGTTTTCGGAGGATTTGGGCTTGGCTATTATGCAGAAAGTTTTCTTGATATTAATGATAATGCGAAAATCATTATAGTAGAGCCTGAGATAACATTGTTTGTTGCTGCTGCCCAGGTAAGGGATCTGGAAAAATTAATTAACTCGGACAGGGTTTTTTTTGTTATTTCCACTGACCCTGAAACTGTCTCCTCGATTTTAAATACAATGCAATTTGAAAAAGTCAATTATTTTCAGGTAATTTCGGAATATAATATAAATCAGGAATATTTTGATAAAGTAAAAAAAATTGTTGCTGCATATATTTCAAGGAAAGATATAAATAACAATACTTTAAGGCGGTTTGGGAAAGTATGGGTAAAAAATCTTTCTCAAAATCTTTATGAATTTGCCCTTTTTCCAGGTCTTGTTGATATTCAGAATACTTTTTCGGACATACCTGCTTTGATTGTAGCAGGGGGTCCGTCGCTTGATTATATTTTCCCTTATTTTAAAGAACTTGCCAAAAAATATCTTATTGTAGCAGTTGATACATCGTTTAACGCAACTACAGCAGCTGGTGTTACTCCAGATGTAGTGGTGGTTATTGACCCTCAGTACTGGAATTCGCGCCATCTTGACAGAAGTTTGGGCTGCGAAACAATACTTGTTACAGAGCCATCAACATACAGCAAAATATTCAGGAATTTTAAAGATTATAAATTTTTCTGTGAGTCGATTTTTCCTTTGGGGCAATATTTTGAAGATGCCACTTTTCACAGGGGGAAAATAGGGGCTGGCGGGTCGGTCGCAACAAGCGCTTGGGATTTTGCAAGGCAGGCAGGGTGCAGTGAGGTTCTTTTCGCAGGGCTTGACCTTGGGTATCCCGAAAAAAAGACCCATTTTAAGGGGAGTTTCTTTGAGGAAAGGGCGCATACATTATCCAGGAGGCTCCGTTCTGCTGCTGATATGGACTTTTCCCTGATTACAGATGCATCGCTTATTGAGGCTGAAAGCAACAATGGCGCTACTGTTTTTACAGATAAAAGGCTTGAAATTTACAGGCAATGGTTTGAAGAGCAGCTTAGAATGCATACGCTTAAAACCATCAGTTTGTCCCAAAATGGCGTTAAAATCAAAAATATGGAAGTTATTGATTTAAAAACTGCTCTGGATAAGCCGGATATTCGAGACGTTATTGATGCCAGGATTGATTCAATCAAAACTTTTACAAAAAAATATAATGAGGAAAAGGGTAAGGAGACTCTTCTCAAAACAGAAGAAACTCTTAGCAAGCTTTCCATTTCTTTGAATGACCTTGTCAAAATTGTGACAGAAGCGAGAATATCTGCGGAATCTCTTCTAAATCATTGTAAAGGCATAAAAACTCTTGAAAATAGTTGTGTGCAAATGCTTCTTGGCAATCTTGATAAGGCTGATGCTGATATTCTTTCTCAAAGTGGGAGAAATATTGCGGGGTTTTTGCTTCAAGATACAATAAGAGCCATAACCCAGAGCAGCGAAGAGAAAACTTTTGATGGAATCATAGAAAAATCTTATAAAATGTATGCAGATCTTGAAGAATCAATAAAATTGCACCAAAAATATATAAATTCTGCTATAAAAACTGTCAATTTGTGTAAAGGCAATTAGTGTTTTGCCGAAAATAAGAGTGTGGGTATTGCTTGTCCCATATATATACATAACGGTATGCGTTTACTGATGTCCAGTGCATACCGTTTTTTTTTGCTCTGCTAAGTGAAATTTTGCTTAAATTCTCTTGATTTCTTTGCGCCTCCGCGGCTTTTTGCGATAAAATTATAAGCAATTTAGCCCTCATTAGTATTAAATCACCAAAAATCTGAATCAAAATATCAAAATGCATGTGTATATCTTTGAATCAGGATATCTCTATCCTGCAAAGTGAGGTTAAATGCAAACCAGAGTATTGGTATTCCTGCTCATTACATTATTCGCAATCTTTTTTGTGTCGTGTAACAGCACAAAAGGGAGAGTCGCTACAGATGATGGGATAATGTATGCAATGATTTATGACTATGACAACATTGCAGTAGGCGGGGTTTTGGTAAAAATCAATGGGAAAGAAATCGTAAAATCAGATGTACATGGAAGGTTTATCCTTGATTTTAAAAAAAAGGGAGAGTATGAAATAGAGCTTTCCAAACGGGGGTATGAAACTTTAATTCAAGAGTTTGAATATAATCCAATGAAAGTTCTCTATTTTAAGATGATTACAGCAGAACAGCTTTTAGCATTAGCAGAAGGAGAGCTTGACAGATTCAGATATAAGGAAGCGGAAAAATACCTAAAAAGAGCGCATCTTCTTGAGCCTCTAAGAACAGACATAATCTATCTAAAAAGCATAAGTTTGGTTTTGCAGGGAAAATATATTGAAGCCAGAAGAGCGCTTAATGAGTTAAGAGAAAAAGGGTATAACGGCAAATACATGGATTTACTTGAAGAAAAAATAGAAAAAAGGATTATTGGTAACGAAGCTGGATGAATAAAGAAAATAAGGTTTATAAATCAATAACAATAATTATTCTTTTGCTTATAGTTTTTGGTGTTGTATTTTTAGGTTATCTTGCTCTGACTATATTCAAAGAGCAGAAATTATTTTTTGAAAGACATGAAGAACAAGTAAAAATAACAGAAGAAAATTTAAAAAAAAAGATGGGAGAAGGGTTTGACCTTGTCAGGCAAAAAAACATGGAGTCTGAAAAAAGGTTATCAGGAAAAATTGATGACATATATAGAGGGATAACTACTCTTAATGAAATTTATGAAAATATATTAGAAGAACAAAAAAAGAGAAGAGTTGAATCACTTTATGCAGATAAAGATTTGGCAGAAAAAATGGAAGAAGCAAAGTTGTTACTGAAAGAAGGCAGAATAAACCATGCGTACAGAATGTATGAACTTGTTGCAAGAGAACAACCTGAAAATAAAGAAGCAAGATTTTATATGTACTACACACTATTTTTAAAAAATAAATCAGACATAGAGGAATACTCAAGGATAAAAAGAGGGTTTAACATTCTTGAAAGAGAAGGGTATATAAGGAAAGAGATGCTGGAAACCCTTTTATATATAGAAGCTGAAAAAAATTAAAGAAGAATTGAAGCAGGAGAAGAAATTGGTGAGTAAGTATAGTTATGAAAATTATTTTTATTTTACCATTAGTTCTTTTATTGTGTCTGATTTTTTCGTGCCTGCCACCATATGAATCGCAAATAGATATCGGGCTTCCTGATGATGGAGGAGCGATATCTTTAGTCAAAGACTTATTCAAAGTAGTTGGGTCTGACGACAAAGGTAGAAAAATAACCACATTTTTATTAAACGATAATACGTACTGGAGCGAGTATGGTTATACGTTATGGACAGTAGAACCTGGACCTGGCGAGGCAGTTTTTTCCACAAGGGAAGTGGGCTTGATTAAGGCAAGCGGAAATAATCTGGCAGGCTATGGTTTCCTTATATGCCAGGGAATCAGGGCTGACTATGGTCCGACAATGCTGACAGTAATGATAAACACAGAACAGAATTATGCAATAGGCAAAGTAATACGCGGCAATTATCAACGTATAAAAGCGTGGACGCACAGTAGTTATCTGTTGAATGGCTATGGAAGGCTGAATGAACTCAAAGTAACGTATGATAGGGATCTGAAAGAATACACGTTAATAATAAATAATTTTGTAGCAGAAAAATTTAAAGATGAAACCCCTCCTGTTCATGAAGGTGGGGCGAGCGGGTACATAGTGGTAGTTTCGCCGCAAGACAGGTTTCCAGAGTCGCCTGTTGAAATAATGTTTTTGGAGTAATTGAAATGTATAAAAAAAGCATCTCGTTGTTTGTACTGGTGTTATATATCTTTTCCTTATTTCCTGCAGCTTCGCTTTTTGCAATGGAAGAAGAATATAAGCCATTTGTTTATGTTTTGGAAAGCGAAGCGCAGTTGATAAAAGCAAGCGAGGGTGGGGTAATAAAACTGCGTGGAGCAAGTATTGAAATTCCAGCAGGAGCGCTTGATAAAGATAAAGAGGTAACAATAAAAAGATTACTTCGGACTAATGAGATTGGCGGAGATTTGCAGAATGTAACACAAGGTGGTGGCGGTTACAGGTTTTTGCCAGCAGGAACAAAGTTTAACAAAGAAGTGGTTATAAGGATAAGTTATGACAGCCAATTGCCTGAAGCAGCAGTAAATAATCTGCGCACTTATTTTTTTAACAAACAAGAAGGACAATGGATAGCGCTTGAAAGGATAGATATAGACAGGATTTCGCATGAAGTAGTAAGTGTTACAACACACTTTACTGATATGATAAATGCAACTTTGACACTGCCTGAAAGCGCAAGCCCGCTCAGGTTTGATATAAACAGTATAAAAAACCTGGAAGCAGCAAACCCCGGAAGCGGGATTATGAAGCTTGAAGGTCTTGCTGGAGGGAGAAGTGGCAATGCAAACTTTAAGATGGAATTAAATATCCCCAGCGGAAGGCGCGGACTGTTCCCGGAATTAGCAGTAACTTACTCAAGCGATGGCAATGTTGGAGTAATGGGCAAGGGGTTTGACCTGTTTGCTGGCAGCAGGATAAGTACAGATACAAGATGGGGACTTCCTGAGTATGATGGCAGTGATGATTATCTCCTGGATGGGGTAAGATTGAGGCTCGAAAGGAGCACTGGGGCAGTAGATGAGTACCGTCCTGAGCGTGAAGTAGGTTATGAGAGAATAGAAAGGCATAAAGGCCTTAATGACCACTGGGTAGTGACCGACCGGAGAGGTAGTAAAAGAATTTATGGTCGCAGCAATAATTTAAACAGTTGGTCAGGCGCAAGTGCGAACAGGAAATATACCTGGTATTTAGAGCAGGAAGAAGATGTATATGGCAATACAATAATTTATAAATATGAGCGGGAAAATAATTATGTTTATTTAAAAGAGATAAATTATACAGGAACGGGAAGTGAAGAAGGGGCTTACAGAATAATCTTTTTTTATAAAGGAGGCAGGGAAGACCAGCGGATAGATGGCCGTGGCGGATATTTAAGTGTGCTAACGAAGTTTCTTGATAAGATAAATGTGCAGTATAGAGATTATGTATTAAGGAGCTATGAGTTTGATTATGAAAAAGATCTGTTTCACCGGGTAAAGCAGCTGGTTGCGTTTAGGGAAGTTTCACCTCAAGGTGGTTTATTTTATGAATATAGGTTTGATTACGAGAAGCTGCTGCCAAATAATAGAGGCGTGTTTGAAATATTCGGTCCGCAGGAAGAGTGGCGTCTTGGAAGCGGCTTACAAGTGCAGCAAGGGGTGAGCTCTGGATTTGATGGTTCAGGTTCAGTTGGCGCTGGCATAGGTATAGGTACAAGAAAAATAGATATAAGATTCGGCGGAGGCAGAAGAGTATCTTCAAGTAGCGGAGAAAGCCAGACAATTCATACATTGGTAGATATAAACGGAGATGGGCTTTTAGATAGTGTTAGAAGAATATCCGGTGGCTTTGAAGTGAGGCTGAATACAGGAAGCGGTTTTGGGCCTCCAATAGAAATAACAGGGCTTTCGCTTTCTGGAATAAATGTAGAAGAATCAAGAAACAGCAGTACTGGCTGGAATGTCTATGGAGGTATAGGGACATCCATAGGAAAGCCCAGCGCAGGTATTAGCCGCGCAACAACAAATCAGCGGGGTACATCTGAGTCAAATACCTCGTTTATGGATGTTGATGGCGATGGACTTGTAGATATAGTAATAAGTGGTTTGAATTATTATTATAAAAATGTAAGTACAGAAGACAATATAAGGTTTGAAAGAGCAGATTGGTTTAATGCAGGTGGTGAACTCATTGCTAATGCGTTTGAGCCCTTGAGTATTGAAGAAATAGCAGAATATGATAGGCGTTTTTATCAACAGACACTGTTCAGGGGTTGGAAAGCAATAAGGCCTGGTGTTGTAGAGGTAAGCCAGCGCGTAGAAGCAGTAAATGAAAGCAGATTAAGCAGCGATGGTATAAATGCAAAGAGTTATAAGGGAAGCAACGCTGCCCCTTTTAGTATAAAAGAAATAAAACGGGGAGGAGGCAGTAAAGAAAACTTGGGTCAGGAGCTTTCTTTGACAGAAGGAGAGTATTTATATTTCATAAGTAATGCAGGCAGTGATACCCTGGGCGATGAAATACTTTGGAATATCAGGATACGTTATAAAGAAAAGATGCCGTATGTTGATATGGACAAAGGGGTTGTTTTTATACCTCAGGAAGAGATAACAGAAGCAGACCTGTTTTTGCCAAGTCGTATTAGTGGCGAAGCTTTTGCAGCCATAGAAAGAGTTTTAAAAGCAGTATCAAACAATGATGAAAGAAACAATTTTTATGATGCGTTATTCAGTTACTATATTTATGATGTAAATAACGATGAGTACTTTGTAAATACCCGAAACAGGAGAAAAGTCTCTGGTGGAGACTGGAGGGCAATACAGGATAGTGTTGCCGAGCTTGTAAGCAGGTGCACACCTGAGGAAAGGCTGAAGATGCTTTGGTATAAGTGGGAAGATGGTGCTTATTATGAAGTAAAAAGCAATGGTGTAAGGTCGTATATAGAGAAGATAGGTGAGACCTTAGCTATTGATGAAGCAGATATAACAGGAACCAGACAAAACGGGCTATTTGTTCTTGACAGAATAGATGGCAAAGAGTTTTTGATAACACCTGATTATAACACTGTGTATCAAGATGAAGTTGTTTATAGTCAGGATGCAACTGGTGTTTATACGGAAAATACTAAATCATTACTCGAAATAATAGTGCCGGTAAAATATAAGGGAATAGAAAAATACAGGAAGGTCTATACTTTTAGCGGGTATGAAGGTATCTCAGGAGTATTAAAAGAGGAAGACCTTAGAAACTTGCAAAACATACTACAGACAAAAGATTATTCACTTGAAAACTATCAGGAGCTGACTCCCGAACAGCTTCTTGAAATAGAAAAAACACTTACAACAACAGATTTCCAATTATTTTTAAGCTATTATGATAATTATACACAAAGAGAAGATTTAACAGATGAAGATAAGTTAGTGCTTAAGAACCTGCTTGAAAAACTGGCGTGGCTGGATTTTTTAAGAGAAGTATTTCCGTATTATGAAGAGAAGGATGGGAAATTCTATCTAAAATTGGAATACGAGGAACTATTATCTCATTCTTCTGGAATGAGTTTATCCATGATAGTTACAAAAATAAATAACCTGGAAGAAGAAATAATTAATATTGCCAAAGAAATCAATGAGTTACCTGAAACGCCAATGCCAGAGCTTATCGCGAAAAAAGCTGAACTTGAAGAAGAAAAAACAAAATGGGAAAATATAAAATCTCTGGTATCTGGTAACATAAAGTTAGGCAAGGACAAGTGGCGATTTGTAAGCCGAAGAATAATTTACTTTCATAATGGCCTTTATTCAGTAGTAAGTGAAGGAGAAAGAAGTTATATCCAGCAATTATATCTGGAAGATGACAATTTTGTTTATAAAGAAAAAGAGATAAGGACCTGGGATAGTGGCAGGGATTATGGCGCAATAGACCTTGTGAAAAGTCCGTTAAGTTATGAAGTTTTTGAAGAATATGAGTATAAAGATGAATATGGATATATGATACACGAAACAAGCTTAGTGGTTGTAGAAATGGAATTGGAAGAGCAGTTATATGGCGGAGTAAATAACTGGTATTACGGAGTATGGCTTGGATCCCAGCAATTTAGTGAATCTTTGCTAAGGGAGCAGAAAGAGAGTGCTTTAGGTCTTTCTCAAGGGGATATAGAGCAAAGAAACGCAGATATGGAAAACAATCCTGAAGCGCATACAAATCAACCTGTGTTTATGAGGCCAACAGCAAATGAGCATACAGCGCTTGGAGAAGGTCTTGATTCAGAAGAAGCAAGGTTGGCAGGAATAATATTAGGTGAAAAACAGATAGAAGAAGATGAGAATACCAAAAATGTTTGGGATGGAAAGTTTAAAAAAGGGCCTGGCCTTGAAAAAGATTTTATAATAGGCCAAGTATCAACAGTAGTAAGAAGCAGACTTGTTCAGTCATCAGGAGGCGAACTTGTGCCTGAAACCCAAGCTTTAAGGTTTGCTCCGTATATCATAGGAGATTTTATCCATACAAGCCGTTTTGGCGGCAGCAGTTATTATGAAATAGATGGCATAAGAGCTCAGCAAGCTGGGGGAACTTCTTCGCCCGGCAGCCCCATGACAATGGTGAAAGTAAGAAGAAGCAGTAACGAGAACACGGAAACCACAACTGCTGCCAATATAAGTGTGCCTCTTGGAAATGTATCTGCTGTAATAGGAGGTTTTGGAGGGGCTGTTGGCGGCGGTGGTAACCATAGTGAAAATGCTGGCTCTTCCTGGATGATTCAAAGCTTTCAGGATATAAACGGCGACGGGATACCAGATATAATACAGAGAAATGGAGATAGTATACGCGTTATACCCGGAAGCCGTGATGGTTTTGGCAGATCTTATGACCTGGCTGGAGTAAGCGGTTATTTAAACCAAAATACAAATACTACAACTGGTTACGGCGCATCTTTAAATGCCGGAACTTCAATTTCTGTAGACTATTCACCTACAGGCAGGGTAAGATCTGCAAACATAAGCGGAAGTTCCTCAAGCAACTATACCTCAACAAACGGAAGCAGTAATCAGTCAGCAGGTTTTATAGACATTAACGGCGATGGGCTTCCTGACTATGTATCTGGAGGAATAGTCAGGCTTAATACAGGCAGAAACTTTTATAACTCGAATCACGCATATTCAGTTCCAGTAATAAGCAGAACGGAAAATATAAGCCGTGGGCTTTCAATACCTTTATCAGTTGGAAGTTCAGCAAGCGCAGGGCAAGCAAATAATACAGGAATAGGGTTTTCATTAGGCGGGGGGATTAGTTACTCTTTTTCAATGGCAACTACTACAGAAAGGCTTATAGACATTAACGGCGACGGGCTTCCGGATAGAGTAATAAAAGATGGAAATAATTTTAGAGTATACCTTAATTTGGGAAACAGATTTAGTGAAACCCCCATAATTATAGAAGCAAGAGGCTGGAACCTTTCAAGAGAAGATGAGGATTTTCTTAGAACAAAGAGAGACGGAACTCTTTTAACCTCTGCAATAACAGGTCTTCCAATTGTTGGTGGAGTTACAAATAGTCTGGGTTTGCTTAATAGGGTCACAGAACTAAATGATCCATTTGCTTCAAGTGCAAATTATAATGTAATAGAGGGAAGCAGCTCTGTAAGTACAGGGGTAAACGGCTCTTTAAACCTTGACCTTAACATATCAATCAGAATACCTATACCGCTTGTGAGGCTATTTCTTAACATAACAGCAATAAGCGGAGGAGCAGGAATAAATGGAGGAGCAAATCTTGGCGGTGTAACTGTAGAGATGATGGATATAGATGGTGATGGGCTTGTTGACAGGATAATAAGAATATCGGGCTCAAATCGCATCTATGTCCAGAGAAACATTACAGGCAAAGTGGGACTATTGAATAAAATAACGCTGCCACAGGGCGGAGAGTACAGACTCTATTATGAAAGAAAAGGAAACACTATTCATATGCCGAGGTCAATGTATGTGCTTTCAAAAGTAGTAATGCACGATGGCTGCGGTCTTGATGGAAGGGTGAGATTAAATCACAGCTCTTTCCATGAGTATGCAGTAAAGTATGAATATTTCGACCCATATTATGACAGAGGTGAAAAAGAATTTTACGGGTTTGGCAAAGTAATGGCAATATTTCCTGATGATCAAAGAAAAGTTACCTACTATGCAATGCCGTTTAATAAGGGGGCAAACAGAGAAAAAGTATCAAGCTCCTACTACAAAAGAGGGATGGTTACAGAGAGAAGAGTTTACTCAGGCGACAAAAGATTATTTGCACAAGTTATTTACACGCTTGATGTTAGCCCCCATGCGCGAATAATAAGAGAAGAAAGCAGGCAGTTTGACATTGAAAACAGGAATGAAGAACTTGTGCGCAGGGTTGGATATAATTATGATAACTTTGGGAATATAACGCGCATAATTAATGAATGGCAGGACAGCAGCGGCAAAGAAAAAAGGCTGCGGGCAAATATTGAGTATGGCTTTAATAACTTTAACAGATACCTTCACAGCCACCCTACAAAAATAGAAGTATTTGACACCAATAATAATCTCTTAAGAAGAAGAACAGGAGCATATAACCATAACACAGGCTCTCTTATAAGATTAAGCCAGTTTGATGGCTTGCAAGAGGAAGAGAGCATATTGACCTGGGATAACTTTGGAAACCTAAGGAGCATAAGAGAGCCTGGCGGCGCTACAGTAAGTTATGAATATGACACTACCCTGAACCAGTATGTTACTGCAATAAGGGTGAGCAGCTCTGGTACAGATGAGTATATTTCCCGTATTGAGTGGGATATAAGATACGGAAGAAAAATAATGGAACAGGATGAGAATGACAATCGCATTAGGTATAGGTATGATAACTTTGGAAGGCTTCATGAAATCTTTAGCCCGTATGATAATTACCCGCACGGAACCCCCAGTGTAAAATATACTTACCATATTAAAAAAGGGACACTCTGGCATGCTATAACAGAGAACAAAGTGCTTTTTGACTCAAATAATAATGATGTTATAAAAACCGTGATAATAACTGACCACATTGGACGGCTATACCTTACTGCAAAAACAGGGCTAAAGAGGGAAGCAAGCGGTTTTGACAGAGATGGATGGAATATATCTGGCAGCGTAACTTATGACCATAAGTGGAGAATAATAGAAGAAGGACAGAACCAGTTTGTAGCAGGGGATATAGATGCGCTGTTGTCAATAGCTCCTTTGGTTTCCATGCTGCGGCCAATACAGAAAGAGTATGATAGTCTTGACAGGGTGGTTAGGATAACGCTTCCTGATGGGGCTCGGCAGAGCATGAAGTATGGGATACAGGGCGACATAAGTTTTGTAGAGGTCACAGACCCGCTTGGTAATCTTACAAGAGAAGAGAGAGATTCTTGCGCTAACGTAGCAAGAGTGCTAAGGTATGAACAGGATAAGAGGAGGCTACTCACAAGCGCAAGTTACATTTATGATGAGCTTGGGCAAATGCTCATTGCAAAAGACCACAAGGGAAACCCGTTGCAGATAACATACGACCTCATGGGAAGGATGAAGAGCATTGAAAGTTCTGATATCGGCAGAAAAGAATATAAGTATGATAACAGAGGCAATCTTGTAGAAGAGAGCAACAGTGTATTGCGTTCAAGGGGCTCTGTAATAAGGTATGAGTATGATGGGCTTAACAGGTTGGCAAGAATAGTCTTTCCTCAAAGCAGGGCTGTTACTTATGAATATGGAGGAAACAGGCACAGGAATATAAATGCAGCCAACAGGGTTGTAAGGGTAACAGATGAAAGCGGCTTTACAGAATATGAATATGGAAAACTTGGCGAAGTTGTTAAAGAAACAAGGATGATAGAACTTCTCACTCCAGGCATATCGCTGCCATTCCAGGTGATGCAATACAGAAGTGACTATCTTGGGAGGATGCAGGAGATAATTTACCCTGATGGCGAGCAGGTAAGGTATATCTACGATCGCGGAGGGCAAATAAAAAGCGTTAAGGGTTATAAGTTTGCAGGCAGGGAGGTTTACTATATAAGAGATATAGCTTATGATGAGTTTGGGAATCGCAAGTTTATAGAGTATGGAAATGGCGTAAAGACCTGGTATGAGTATGACGAGAACCGAAGGTGGCTTAGTACCATAAAGACTCGTGGAAATAATATTGAGCTTCAAAATATAAGTTATACGTTTGACTTTGTGGGTAATGTACTTGGCTATGATAACATGGCAAGAAGGTATGATACATCGCAGAGGTATGAGTATGATAACTTGTACCAGCTAATAAGGGCAGAAGGGACGCACAGGCACAGGCCTGTTGAAAATATGCACAGATACCAGATAGCGACCTACAGCCAGGCATTTAGTTTTGACGCAATAGGCAATATGACCAGGAAAGAGAGCAAGAGTGGGTTAAACTTTGGAAGTGCGTTAGGCGATAACCTAAACTACGCTAATGATTATGAATATTACGAAGGATATAGCCATAGATTAAAGCGCGCCGGGAATATGTTCTATGTGTATGACTTTAACGGCAACCTTATTTTAGAGCGGGAAGGGGGTCTTCCGCCTGTTAATGAACGAGATATGCCTTATCATCAGGTAAGGGAAAATGTATTTGGAGCCAGATATGGTTTTGCCATTGGAGATATAGATGGTGCAAGGCCTCAGGACAACAGGCCGTATGAGAGGCGATTCAGGTGGAATGAGCGAAACATGATGATAGCAAGTGAAGACCCAAGGGTAAGCGTAAAATATGTCTATGGCCATGATGGGCAACGTACGAACAAGCAGGTCTTGGGAGGCGGTGAGAGCATATACTTTAATAGTATGTGGAACATAAGGTACATACCTGCGTATAATGAAAGGTTCAGGGAGAGTAAGCATATTTTTGTAGGGCAAAACAGGCTTGTTACAAAGAACAGCGACATTGGCTCCAAACTAACAGGCAACCACTCAAATGACGAGGTAAGCACATACTATTATCACAGTGACCACTTGGGAAGCGCGCAGCTTATAACAGACTTTCGGGGGAATGAGTATGAGAGGCTTGAGTACACGCCTTACGGCGAGTTATGGATAAACCATCACAGATTTTGGGCTATAGATACTATGCCCTATAGGTTTACTGGCAAGGAGCTTGATGCAGAGACCGGCTTTTACTACTTTGGCGCAAGATACCTTGACCCAAGAATTTCGAGGTGGATATCTGCTGACCCTGCCATTGGGGAGTATATACCCAGAGCGCCGATTAACGATGAAGCAAGGAGGCATAACCAAAACCTTCCTGGAGTTGGGGGCATATTCAACTACATAAACTTCCATGTGTACCATTATGGCGCTAATAATCCTGTGAAGTATATTGACCCAGATGGGCGAGTTATAAATCTGGCTGCTGGTGGTATTGGCCTTGCTTTTGGCGCAGTTACTGGAGCAGCAGTAGCTTATACAGCAGGAAAATCTATAAGAGAAGTTATGGCTGCTGCTGCAGGTGGAGCAGTAATGGGAGGTATGACAGGAGTTACTATGGGCGCTTCACTTGCTGCGGGTTTAGCTGCTGGAGCCCTTGCTGGTGTTGCGGGTTACACGGCTGAAAATATTGTTAATTGGGAACCCAATACTGCTGCAGGTATTGTTGAAAGTACAATGGGAGGTGTTAGTGATAAAATGCTTGGAGATGTTATAAGCATGAGTTCCAATGCTGCAAAGACATATGTTAATAAGTCGCATAAAAATCATATACAAAACACAAATACTAAAAAGGTAGCTCCGCTTAAAGTTCATTTTAAATATACAAAAAATAAAATAGGGGCTAATGAAAGAATTATTGATGCTGTCGCAGAGACTCTTAAAGAAGCGGTTGGTATTGGTCAAGGCATTATGAACCAGCCAAGAAGTGGAACGGGGGCAAGTGATAATGTTATCCCTAGTTATAGGATACCTCAAATTCTGCCACTGGAAGAGCGATAAGATAAGATGGGTATAGAGGAAATATTTATACAAAGATAAGTAACATAGATGGGAAATCGCGTTACTTTATTCTTGCATTAGTTACTGCACTTATTTAATGTGTGACAACTGATGCAAAAAAAGAGGTTTAAAAAATAATGATTGAGAAAAAACAACAGTTTTGGTCACTACTATTGGTAATTATAATTATTTTTGCTATTATTTTTCATAAAAATTTTTTGCCGAAAATTCTGGCGAAGTCATATTTAAAAGAAAACCCTGATATAGCGCTCGAAATGTTTGCAAAATCTATGGATGAACCGCACTATGCTGTTGGAGACATGGCGGTTTTTGAAAAAGTTTCCTTAATTAAAGAAGAAAGAACTGTTATTCTTGAATATAGGTTTCTGTACCATAGTAAAGATGATTTTGACTTAGTAGCATTCAGGGCTGACATAGCTGAAGGTTTTATTGAAGATATAGGATCAAGCAAGGAGCTTGCAATATTACGGAATAATAATATTATTTTTGAATTTGTTTATTTTGACAATCAAAATGAAGAAATGTTTAAAATAAGACTATTACTTAATACCCCAGTAACAGTAATAAATTAAGAAGGTAAAGATATGTTTGAAATTCTGATCGTGGTCTTGGTAGTAATAGCATTTTTTTTCTATGGAAAAAGAGAAGTAAAAAATGCAGAAAAGAATATGGATGAAAACAATTTTGTGGTTCGTCGGCCAAAGATTTTTCTTGTAGGTGTTATAATATTTACTCTTGCCTTTAGCGCTTTGCTTGTGTATATGACAGTATTTCCTGATGATACAATGGAATGGTGGCATTATCTTTTTTATTCACTATTTGTTGTTGTTGGATTATTTTTAATAGTTTTTTGTGCCACATGGGAACTGCGTATAGAAGGTAATAAGATTGTGCATACCCCTTTTATTGGCATTAAGAGGGATTTTGCGATTAGTAACATAACAAAAGTAAAAAAACATAGCAATAAAAAAATTAGTGTATATGCTGAAAATAAAAAACTGTTTTCTGTTGAATTTATTTCCGTAGGTTATAATGTACTTGTTTCACGATTGAAAAGAGAACAGATCCATTTTGAATAAGCAGATTTTGACATTTTTTTATTGTTTTACCGACTTGACAAAGGATTAAACTTTAGATAAATTAACTGTCATTAGTGGTGGCGTAGCTCAGTCGGTAGAGCAAGCGGCTCATATCCGCTTGGTCAGGGGTTCAAGTCCCTTCGCCACTAAAAGCTTGAAACTAACTTTATATAGTATTTTTAACTTAAAATAGCTTTTTCCAACTTTAAAAGCGCTTCTTTTTTATCAATACCTCCAGCATAGCCAGTAAGGTTATTTGCAGTTCCTAACACTCTGTGACATGGTATTAGTATTGAAATTGGATTATGACCAACAGCGCCCCCAACAGCCTGGGCAGACATGGAGCAGAGCCCTTTTTTATGCGCAATCTGCTTTGCAATTTCGCCATAAGTAATTGTTTTGCCATAAGGAATTTTTAAAAGGATTTCCCAGACATCTTTTTGAAAAACCGTTCCCAAAGGCTCAAGTTTTATATTTTGCAGTGAAGGATTTTTTCCTTCAAAATATTTTTTTATCCAAAGCTTTAACTCTTTAAAAACAGGATAATCTGGCTTGGTTACCCAGGTATCTGTTTTTGACGGATAATATTTTTGCCCCATAAACCACAAACCTGTAAGCTTATTATTTTTTGCTGATGCTGTTAATACTGTTAATGGAGTATCTATATTACAAGTATAAATCATTTTTCTGCACCCTTATACAGCACAATCCTAACTGTATTTATTACAAAGCGTCAACCTCTAAGTTCAGGAATATATTTCCAGTATCTTACAGGAATAAAACGGCGTTGTAAATTTGGCTTGCTCCGGCTTTCATTACTTATTGAAGTGTGATAATTTTTCCACATTTTTTCCCAATCATTGAAATCCTCTTTATTGGGATCAACTTCTTCTTTAAACCATGGATGACCAGGGTCAAACCTCATAAGCTTTGCAGGTTCTTGCCCAGCCCGCATAAGTGCGATATCCCGTTTTTCATCAATAATTGCCCAGTTAGAGTTTCCAAAGCGTTGAGTAAAATGGTGCGCCAATGTGGGAAGAATAAAGTAATCAGGACTGCACCTTGCAATCGGCACACTGCTTGGGCCAATAGAAAACCTTAATATCCCCATAAGAAAGTGGGATTCTCTTCTTGCTTTTGAAGCAGCATTTATAACTTTTTGTACATTTATATCTGCCAGGTCGCATCTTGCTTTTTCAGCAGCACTCCTTTTTTTCATAACCTGCATCCTGCCTATTGATACTATTTTCCATGCAAAGTGAACAACTTCTCTTTCAACCGGAAGCTCGCTCATCCATGTATAAAGAATATCTTTATAAGCCATGCCAGAATATTTTATAATCTCCTGGCCTGAAAAAGATTTCCTGCATGGATCAAAATATTTATATGCTGCGCTGCTGCAGGCATAAGAGACATTTAAAGAATAAACATCTTTTGATGATTTTTCATCTGCATCCTGTAATGTATTAAAAAGCTCGCCCTGCATATCTGATGATTTTGAAGATAAAGAAGAGAACCCAAAGTCCATATTTTTTCTTATAATTTTGTCTGGCAGCTTGTTTTCGCAAAACACTTTATCCAAAATAGAAAATAAAGAAAAAATTGTCCCATCATATTCTGCTTCCATAAAATATGTCCTTAGAAATCAAAAAGAGGAAGCTGCAAACTTCTCTGTTCATCACTTAACAATTTACGCCTTATTTCTATAGGATCATCAGGCATATCTGTGAAAAATCCCGATGCTGTAATAAAGTAACGAGCTCTTTTTAAAACAATTCCCAATGATTTTAAAATATCAAAAGAGAGTGGACGAGACCTCCGTTGTTTGACAATACGCTGCGCAGATACTGTGCCAATCCCCGGCACTCTTAAAAGCTCTTCGTAACTTGCCTTATTTACTTCAACAGGAAAAAAATCCAAATGGTTTAGTGCCCAAACAGTTTTAGGATCAAGGTCTTTATCAAGATATGGGGATGAAGGGCTAAGAATTTCATCAGGAGCAAAATTATAAAACCTCATAAGCCAATCTGCCTGATACAATCTGTGTTCCCGCACAAGGGGAGGCCCTTCAACATCAGGAAGTTTTGGGTCTTGCATTTTCTTGCCATCAATCCCCACAGGGATAAAAGCAGAGTAATAGACCCGTTTAAGAGCATACTTTCGGTACAAAGCTCCGGAAAGAGAAATAATCTGCCTGTCGTCCTCACTACTTGCGCCTACAATAAGCTGCGTACTCTGCCCTGCAGGCAGAAATTTTGGCGCTTTTTTTACGCGGCGACTATCTTCGTTAATTTCCAGACCTGATTGCGAAATATAATTCATTGCGCCAAGAATTTCTTTTCCTGATTTCTGGGGAGCAAGAATTTTCAGGCTTTTCTCCGTAGGCAGCTCAATATTTGCGCTTAATCGGTCTGCCCAATACCCTGCTTCTCTAATAAGATTTTCCCCTGCGCCCGGAATTACCTTTAGGTGGATATATCCCCCATAGCCAGATTCGAGCCTAAGTTTTTTTGCAGTCCCTATCAACTGCTGCATTACTATATCCGGATCAGCAAAAATACCTGATGATAAAAAAAGCCCTTCGATATAGTTACGCCGGTAAAACTCCATTGTAAGATTTACAAGTTCATCTTTTGTAAATGACGCGCGCTTGATATCAGCAGAAGCGCGGTTTGGACAATAGACACAATCGTATTTGCAAATATTTGAAAACAGCAACTTTAACAGGCTTACACACCGGCCATCTCCTGTCCAACTGTGACAAACCCCCGCATAAGCGCTTGCCCCAAGTCCCCCTTTTTTTGCGGAATGGTGGCTCCCTTTGCTCCCGGAAGATGAACAGGAAGCATCATATTTTGCTGCATCTGCAAGTATAGAAATCTTTTCTGCTAACTCCATACCTATACTATACGCTTGTTTAGTATATAATGCAAGAAGAATTTAAATAAATTTTAATTATATAGCCGATTGCAAGCGTCAAAATAAGCACTTCTCCACTTTGCTGCTACTTAAACTACTAACTTCGAATGAGGAATAAAGCGAAGTATATTTTAATAATATTTTTGTCAATATAGGCTTTCTTAGGGGGACATTATCAAAAATTTTCTACATATAGGCTTTCGCTTGGTAAGAAATGCAGATTAATGCTTGTAAAAATTCTACGGTGATTGTTATCGAAAAAATGGAGGCGGATTTAACAACTAATTTTAAGTTTCATTCGGAAGTAACGGTGAGGAGTCTCCATGATCCTTCAATAAAAATCTCTAATTCGTCTGCATATTCTTCTTCAGGGGTTATATTTGCCGGAATACATGAGGTGCTTTGAACCTGCATACATTTACGTAGAAGTGCAATTTTTTCGGATGGGTCTGTAATTTCATATTCATCAAATATTTCAATAATTTGCTTTTTTTCTGTTGAGACAAATAAATTTTTAACAATATTATCAACTTTATCTGATGCTTCTATTATTTTCATGATCCCTCCTAAAATAAGATAACAGGCTTCTTATGTATAACATATCATTATATATGAATTTGTTACATAGTTTTGGAGAAAAATAATTAACAAGTGACATCATTTTTTACTCTTGCCAGTATTTACTAGTTTTAAATTGAATTAATCCATTTTTATTAGTATTCTTTGCCCAAATGAAGTATATTTTAATAATATTTTTATCAATGATTTTTTGTTTTTCTGCATGTACACAGAAAAACAATCCCAGAGAGGATAATGTTGTTTTTACAGAAAGCGATGCTGTTACAAGTGTAGATATAGGTGCAGGTGAGGCTATAGGTGTAGATGAAGAAAATCGTATTCCTTTGGAAGATAATTTTATTTTTGTAAGAGGCGGTACTTTTATTATGGGAGATGGGAGCGGCGAAGATAATCCCCCGCATGAAGTGACAGTATCTGATTTTTATATATCTGCATATCAAATAACTTTTAAAGAATGGAAAGCCTTTACAGATGATGCATTACAAGAGTTTCGCTGGGAGAGTGCAATGATGTTAAATCCTTTTGATGGCGAGGCTGGTTTTCATGAATGGCAAGATGATTTACCCATGTTTAATATAACATGGCTTCAGGCAATTAAATATTGTAATTGGTTAAGTGAAAAGCGGGGACGCAGGCCTGTATATAAAATTACAATGAGCGGAAGAGAACTTTTGAGCATTGAGTGGGATAGAAGTGCAAATGGCTATCGCCTTCCTACAGAAGCAGAGTGGGAATATGCAGCAATAGGAGGAGAGCTAAGTAGGGGTTATATGCATTCTGGAAGTAATAATGTAGATGAAGTTGCGTGGCATTGGGGTAATTCTAATAGAAGTGCACAGCCTGTAGGGCGTAAAAAGCCAAATGAATTAGGGATATATGATATGACTGGAAATGTTACAGAGTGGTGTTGGGATTTTTATGATATTTACTATTATTATTTGGAATCACCTAAAAAAGACCCGGTGGGCCCATCTATTGGGAATGCGCCAGGGCTAATTGATCCAGAATTTTTCCCTAGAGAGAGAGATACTATTCATGTACGTGTGATTAGAGGAGGGTCTTTCCGTTTTAATCCAAACTGGGGCAGGTCTAGTGTAAGGGCTAGAAATGGATGGCCATATAATTGGAGAGATATCGATATAGGCTTTCGCTTAGTGAGAAATGCAGATTAATGCCTGCAAAATCGAAGCGATTTATAATGAATTCCATATCTAAAATGGGATTGCCAATATCACGCTTCTAAAACACCTGTTTAATTATAGACAATAAAACTTATAGACCGTACGCTGACTCAGCGATTGCAAATGAATTATCTAAAAATTATAATAACTTTTAAGTTATTGACTTTTTAATAACTTAAAAGTATAATCAAAGTAGAGGAAAAATAAAGGTGTATGAAATATTCTTTTATAAAGACAAAAATGGCAAAGAACCTATTAAAGAGTATATAAAAAATTTAGCAAAGCGTAGAGATAAAGACAGCCGTATAAAACTGAACAAGATACAGGATTATATTCAAATCCTTAAATTATACGGTACTCATGCAGGTGAACCATATATAAAACACCTTGACGGCCAGATATGGGAATTGAGACCACTTAGAGATCGTATTTTGTTTTTTGGGAGGATAGATAAAAGTTTTATACTTCTCCACCACTTTATGAAGAAAACACAAAAAACACCTAAGCAGGAAATAGAGAAAGCTATAAGAAATATGAATGATTTTATAACGAGGGAGTAAGGAAAATGAAAAAAAATAATGCGATTGGCAGTAAATGGGATAATGTAAGGAAAGAAATTTTTACCCCTGAAGAAATAGCAGAAAGCGATTTACGTGTAGCTCTTATTGGAGAACTTATAAAAGCAAGACAGGAAAAAGGGTTATCTCAGAAGAAGCTTGAAGAAATGAGCGGGGTAAAGCAGCCTATAATTGCCAGAATGGAAAAAGGAACAACAAATCCGCAAATCAATACAGTTCTTAAGATATTAGCGTCACTTGGCAAAACTCTTAAAATAGTTCCATTAAAACAAAGCTAAAGTGTGGGATTCGCATACCATATAAAGTAGTAGTCGAGGGAAGATAAAAAAAATGAAGTATATTTTAATAATATTTTTATCAATGATTTTTTGTTTTTCTGCATGTACACAGAAAAACAATCCCAGAGAGGATAATGTTGTTTTTACAGAAAGCGATGTTTTTGCAAGTGGAGATATAGGTGAAGGTGAAGCTGCAGGTATAGATGAAGAAAATCGTATTCCTTTGGAAGATAATTTTATTTTTGTAAGAGGCGGTACTTTTATTATGGGAGATGGGAGCGGCGAAGATAATCCTCCACATGAAGTGACAGTATCTGATTTTTATATATCTCCTCATCAAGTAACTTTTAAAGAATGGAAAGTCTTTACAGATGATGCGTTACAGAATTTTGATTGGGAAAGGGCAATGCTTATAGAAGTTAAAGATCCTGAAATGGGTAGAGTAGAATGGCAAGATGATTTACCCATGTTTAATATAACATGGCTTCAGGCAGTTAAGTATTGTAATTGGTTAAGTAAAAAGAGAGGGCGCAGGCCTGTATATAAAATTACAATGAGCGGAAGAGACCTTTTGAGCATTGAGTGGGATAGGGGTGCAAATGGCTACCGTCTTCCCACAGAAGCAGAATGGGAATATGCTGCTATAGGCGGAGAAAAAAGTAATAATTATATGTATGCGGGAAGTAATAATATCGATGAAGTTGCATGGTATAGAGGCAATTCTGGTGTTACTCTTACACTGGCAATGTACGGCAGTGTTTTTGAAAGAATGCCACACTCTGTAGGGCAGAAAAAACCAAATGAATTAGGGATATATGATATGACTGGAAATGTTAGGGAATGGTGCTGGGATTTTTTTGATATTTATTATTTAGGATCGCCTAAAAAAGATCCTACAGGCCCATCTATTGGAAATTTTCCATCATGGCATGAGATATTTGATAGGGAGGAAGATGGGCTTAATTCTCGTGTTGTTAGGGGTGGTCATTGGAGATCTCGAGAAGCAAGCTCTACTAGAGCTAGGTCACTATGGCCATATAATTGGGGAGCCAAAGAGATAGGCTTTCGTTTAGTGAGAAATGCAGATTAATGCCTACAAAAATTCTACGGTGATTGTTATTTAAAAAATGAAGAGATAAGATGAGATATTTGCAATTTTTTCTATTACTTATGTTCCCTTTGTCTTTGGTCCATTCTGCACCGGCAAATACTTTAGATGATAATCTTAGGAATATGTTGGGAGTATGGAATCGTGTGGTTCTGGACACACATACCAGGCGTCCGCTTTTAGATTTCCCACCAGATGATGGCATTAACTATAGAGTACTTGTTTCCAATGGTAAAGAATATGCAGGTGACTCTAATTCAGTAGAAATCAGAAAAACAAACAATAATGAGTATATAATAGTATTTATGGGGACAGATACCATTGTAGATGCTTATTTTGCAGGTGAGCAATTAATATTAGAAGTAATGAGTGAGTATACAGGCTCTGGAAATAAAATTGGCATAACTTTTATTCCCAAAGAGATCACTTCTAATACCGAAGATATTATATATTTTACATTATTGGAAGGTGATACCTCTGCTGCTATTGATTATGGGCAAAGAACGCCGTATATTAGAGCGCGGTTGTTATCAGACAGTGCAAGTATTGCGCCAAACAATCCACAAGCCCAGCAGGCTATAGAAGAAGCAGAAGTTGTTGTCGTTAGTATTATAGAACTGCAAGATACTGCCCTTATGGCAAGCGACACCCCAACGAATCCAATGCCCTTTTGGGCACTGATTGCAATAATCAGCGGAGCAATTGTTGTGGCTGGAGCTACAGCACTGCTAATTGCAAAGAAGGTGAAAGCTACATGCTAGCCAAGCGTTTATTGTCGTTACTGTTAGTGTTTCTGCAGATTGTTGTGACAGTGTCGCAACAATTCGCTTGCCGTATTCAGCGCGAGTACCTCCAAGCAAAGCCGAGCCGACGAACTGTCCAATTTCCCAGTACATCAACGTAACTTCACGATTGACTTCTCGGCAGCCTTCGGTTTGAACTATTCGGAATTTCCGAATAGTTTCGGCTTCGATCAATTCCCCATCAGCATAAATTTTTGCAATGTGTTCATTGATGGTGGTGACAGAAACATTGTAAAGTGTTGCCATCATTTTCTGTGTTAACCATATGTTTTCGTCTTGATAGCGCATCTCAAAGCTTAGTTCGCTATTGCCCGTAGCTGCGACGAATGTCAGATACTCTGCTGCTGATGAGTGTATGGTTATTTCCGCTTTTTTCTTAGCCATATTTAAATTCCTGTTTTAGTATCAATGAAATCTACAACTTTATTCAAGTCCTTGAAGAGGATATAAAAATTCATTTTTTCTTATTATAATTAACTGCTTGCGGAGTTGTTTTGCTTCATTTTTCGTAGTGCTTGATGAGGGGTTATTGCATTTATTTTTTAGACATTCACTTTTTAGTTTTGTTCTAAAGTTTTTAACAGGCCAATAGCTAAATTAGAGTTTTTTTGCTATTATTTTCACTGTTTTTATTTGAAAAGTCAAGTAAAATAGGTGTGTTGTGAAATAGAGGATAAAATGAAAGTTAAATGCGTTATGTTGGTAATGGTGTTTTTTTGTATAAATCAAGTTTTTTGCGAAACATTCAGGATGGAAGAGATATTTAGAAAGCCATTGGATTTTTCCAATTTTAATGGTTTAGGAGAGTTTCTCCCTTTTTCTCGCTTAGATGGAAGAAGTATTACTAGAAATAAAAATGAAATTTCTGATGAAATAGAAATATTATTGACTGAAGAATTCCACATTATAGAAATGGTTTTTAATAGAAATAATAACTTACTTCTTTATACATATGGTGGGGGCTTTTCAATTCCAGCCATATATGATGTTGTAAATAACCAAAAAACAATTCTTAGAGATATACTAAAAGATGGTACAGATGAATTTGTCTTTGAAATTGTAAAAAATTTGGCATGGAAAGATGATGAAACTATTTTATACACAGTAATAGATCGAAATACTGGAATAAGGAATGTCAAAACTTACAATATTAGAACCAAGCATATAGAATATCACTTTTCAGGTCAAGATATAAATCTGCATGATTATAACCCAATTACCAGGCAAATGCTGTTTCGAGAAAGTATTGGAGGCGGGAGGGCGGAGTTTAGAATATATGACTTTGATACAAGGACTAGGTATGCGGTACTTAGGCCCGATTATTCAAGTGGTTATATACTAAGTAGAGATCGTATATTGGGATTTATTTCAATGAGTAGAAGTAGTACAGGAAAGTCTTCTTTTATTATTTATGAAGGAAATAATGTCCTTATGGAAATAGAAGGTATGGATAATGTGCGAGGGTCATATATATATGACCCATATGCAAATATTTTTGTACTACATATTGAGGAAAATCGCTCACGGTATGTTACAGTTGTAAGGTTGGTTATAGAATGAAGTATAAATTATTATTTATTGTTTTATTGATACCCAATATTTTATTTGCAGATCTTTTTTCTTATCCATCTGATATTTCATTTCCG